>OHAY01000168.1_pt1 | contig 71383 bp, 58 predicted proteins | sample 1577191 | NCBI WGS metagenome assembly OHAY01 (sample SAMEA3541504, study PRJEB24748) | human gut metagenome | biome: human gut; feature: human-associated habitat; material: faeces | place: China | collected 2012 | reverse complement strand
TCGAAGCGTCGCTGACATCGTACATTGCATCAAACTGCTCCTCGGGCGCAAAGGTGCCCTCGGGATCACCGTTGCTGCCGTGGTCGATGGTAATAAGTCCGAGCTTATTGCCGATATAGATGCCGCCGCCGATTATAGCAAGGGCGAGCACCACGCAGACAACGGTAATCGTAATTTTTAGATTGCGTTTGTTGTTGTCCATAAAAAACTGTTTAAATGTTCTTTTTTCTTTCTTTTCCATAAAGCAGCTCACTTTCAACAGTATTCGGCATATTGTATCACTTTTTGCGTCAAAAAGCTATACCAATCCCACAAATTTATTGTTTCTTTATTTTTGGCTGTTTACGCAAAACGTGCAAAATATAAAACGCACGGATTTGAGATTTTACTGCACGGCGGCGGAAAAACTTTTTGAGAGGATGATATCGCCGCCGAAAAAGTCCAATTGATATAATGCCGAGCATACATAAAACAGATTGACAAATTGAGATTTGTCTATCACTTGAGCTGTAGCAAAGTAAAAGCAAGTGACTCAATTGATTTTTATCATCAGATTTTCAATAGCCGCGCCGCAGTGTTTGATAAGCTTTTTTAGAGAAGTGAGGGAACGGCTTGCGAAGCAAGACGCACAAGCCAGTCTTCGTCAGATATCAACACTTCGGCACGGCTATTGGAAGCTTGATTATAAAGACAAGTCGGCAGTCTACTTATACTTTGTAAAAATTCGTGCTAATCAAATCAACAAATCCAAGTTTATCAAACCGATAAAATTGGCACGTCTATACACCTTACAGAAACAAAAAACGACCTATGAGCCATAGATCGTTTTTATATTCTATAAGCACCCCGCCAAAAATCAATGGGGAAATTATTCATCAAACAGACCGTCAATGAGTTCGAGTGCTGCTTTGCGGCGGCGTTCTTCTTCCTCGCGGTCGAGCACGAACGAGCCGTCCGGCAGGCGGCGCAGGACATTGCCCTCGCCCGCTCCGTCGGGGAGCAGAGCGCGGCTGATATTGACCATTGTTTCGCCGTCTTTTTCGCAGACTGCGTAGTTTTCTTCGATACGGTCGATGGCGTAATATTCCATTATTCCGCCTCCTTTTTTACTTCTCAGCGGTCTTGTTATCCTGGAAAGCCGTTGAAAGATGCTCGCCGTCCGAGCCGACAACTATCGTGCCTTTTATATCCGTGCGCTCATACGGAATATTATATTTTTCGAGCTTCTCTATAGTCTCCTTGTGCGGATGACCGTAGTCGTTATCCTTGCCGCAGGAGATGAGCGCGAGCGACGGAGACACGACCCTGAGGAACTCCTCGCTCGTCGATGTGCTGCTGCCGTGGTGACCGAGCTTCAAAACATCGGCTTTGATATCCGCGCCGTTTGCAAGTATCTGTTTCTCGCTCTTTGCCTCCGCATCGCCTGTGAAGAGGAACGAATTCTTGCCGTAGACAACCTTCATCACAACGGAGGCGTTGTTTAGATCCTCAGGCGTGCCGACGGGTCCGACTATAGTTATCTTTGCGTCGCCGAGGGTATAGGTATCGCCCGCCTTGGCGGATATCACCTTGGCGCCGGAGGTCTTGACCGCTTTTATCAGCTTTTGATAAATCGAGGTCGTGGGAACCATGGACTTCGGGAGCTTCGGCATGATAATATTGTCGACCTTTATACCCTCGATAACCTTGGGCATACTGCCGATATGGTCGGAATGAGGATGGGTGGCGACTATGTAATCGAGCTTTTCGACGGAGTTCGCCTTGAGATAATCGAGTATCGTCTGGTCGTTGCCGCGCTCGCCCGCATCTATCAGCATGGCGTGGTCGCCGCTCTTGACTAAGATGCTGTCGCCCTGACCGACATCTATAACATGGACGGTGAACGGCTGGTTGAGTGCGTCACCGCTCTGTATCGTCTGCTCATTGCCCGAGAGCAGCTCGCCCCATGTGGGGATATCGAACGGGAGATTCATATAGGGCGCGAAGGTTATCAGCAGCGCGACGGCTATCACGACTGCGGTGACGATTATCTTCGTGCGCTTGTTCTGTGCGGCGGAGCCGCCTTTTCTCTGATTTGCCATAATTTCCTCCGATCAGGTCTCGTCGTCTGCGGGAGCATCCGACAGGGCACATTTTTCCATCCACTGCTGTTTGGTTATAAGCACCTGACGGGGCTTGCTGCCCTCGAACGGTCCGATGATACCCTTGCTCTCGAGTTCGTCCATGAGCCTTGCGGCGCGGGCATAACCGAGCTTCAATTTGCGCTGGAGAAGAGTTGTTGAAGCCATTTTGGCATCGAGCACGACCTCGACGGCGTTCGGGAACATCTCATCGCCCGGCTCTTCTCCGTCATCGCCGCCTGCAGCGCTGTTCTTCTTAGTCGAACCGGCTATTGCCGCCTGCCTGTTTATCTCGTCCATAATGCCCTCATCGTACTCCGCCTCGGCGTTATGCTTGATGAAATCGGCAACATCCTCGACCTCTTCGTCGGAGATGAAGCAGCCCTGGATACGGGTCGGCTTGTTTGCGCCGATGGGGCTGAAGAGCATATCGCCGTTGCCGATAAGCTTCTCCGCGCCGGACATATCGAGTATTGTTCTCGAATCGACCGACGAAGAAACGGAGAGCGCGATACGGCTGGGGATATTCGCTTTGATAATACCTGTGATAACATCGACGGAGGGGCGCTGAGTCGCTATGACAAGATGCATACCTGCGGCACGCGCTTTCTGAGCGAGACGGCATATCGCATCCTCGACTTCATTCGGCGCAACCATCATAAGATCGGCAAGCTCATCGATGAAAATGACTATCTGATGCATCGGGCGCAGTGACTTGTCGCGCTCGGCTAATTTGTTATATCCTCTTATATCGCGGACATTCTTCTCGGAGAGTATCTTATATCTGTTCTCCATCTCGTTGACCGCCCATGTCAGAGCGCCCGAAGCCTTGCGCGGATCGGACACGACGGGCACGGCAAGATGCGCGATGCCGTTATAGACCGTGAACTCGACCTGCTTGGGGTCAATCATCAGAAGCTTCACTTCGTCGGGGGTCGCGTTATAGAGAATGCTGACTATCATTGTGTTCAGGCACACGGATTTACCGGAACCCGTAGTACCCGCTATGAGCAGATGCGGCATCTTCGCAAGATCAGCACAGACGGCGTTGCCCGCAATATCCTTGCCGAGGACAACATTGAGCTTGCTCTGAGCGTTCTTGAACTGCGGGGTTTCGATTATCTCGCGCATATAGACCATCGAGCGCAGCTTGTTGGGCACCTCGATGCCTATCGCCGCTTTGTTCGGAATAGGCGCTTCGATTCTTATTCCCGACGCGGCAAGGCGCAAGGCGATATCATCCGCAAGGTTGGTTATTTTATTTATTCTGACGCCCGCGTCCGGCTGAAGCTCGTATCTTGTGACGGACGGGCCGCGGCTTATCTCAGTTATCTTTGCGTGGACATTGAAGCTTTCGAGCGTGTCGAGCAATTTCTGCGCATTGGATTTGAGCTCATCGGAGAAATTATCGTTGCCGTCATGGATAGGCTCCTTGAGGCAGGTTATCGGCGGCTTGCGATAGGTCGGCTGACTCTCGATAACAGGCTCTTCCTCGTCCTCCTCCGGCACGTCGGGCACGGGATCGGGCTCTTTGACGGGCGGAAGCTCCGGTTCTTTTTTCTTCGGTTTCTCGGGCTCGGCGGGCTTCTTGCTTATATCGAGCATTTCGAGCTCATCTTTCGCGCTCTCGGTCGGCAGAGGCGGCACGCAGGCGGGTCTGCCGTCCACAACGGCGGCGGCCTTTGACACGCCCTCGGCTATTTTCGCGGTCGCCGATGCGGCGTTGACACGGTTGACTATATCATCGATACCGACATCGGTCTGAACCGGCTTGCGCGGGAACACGGTGGGCTCGGGGCCTTCATCGGCGGCGGATTTTTTGCGGCTCTTTGCAGTTGCTGCAGGCGTATCAGTCGGCAGAGGCGGCACAGGGAACGGGCGGGGGCTGACATAGGGCTCCTCCGCTTTTTTCTCCCTGCGCTTGTCTCTCGACGGCGCTCTCTCCTGCTCATCTCTGACGCGCTGAGCTCCGCGCTCAAGGCGTTCGTTGGTGTCCTTGCTCATGCGCTTTATGGGCTTGGCGATAGATGTACCGAGGCGGGACAGAGTGAGTCCCGTGAGGAACATTATGCTGACTATCAGCAGGATAATATTTATTATCGCCGCGCCGACCTTGCCCGCCATTTTGGCAAGCAGTCCGCCGACGAGCGCACCGAGCGCGCCCGCACTCGGGAATGTGTCATAATCTCTCCACGCGGTCTTTATCTGATCGCCGAGGGTCATGAGCGAGAAGTATTCCGACGGGTTCGAGAAAATATGTATCGCCGAGCACAGCAGCAATATTGATATCCCGACGCCGATAAGATTCGACGATATCGAGCCGAACGTCTTGTTCATGGCGAGCATGACCGAGACATAAATGAGCATGACGGGCCAGATATATGTGCACGTGCCGAACACGCCGAACATAAAATTATGCACGGCGCGCCACGCGCTCTCGCCCTCGATAAACGCCATGGCTATGAGCAGAGCCGCGACAGCCATGAGCGCGATAGCCGCTTTCTGGCGGCGCGAGGACTGCTGCTCGGGAGTCTGCTCGACAGACTCTTTTGCAGCCGCAGGCTTTGAAGCCGGGGCTTTTTTGGGCGTTGTAGTTGTTGTTTTTTTCTTCTTAGCGGTCGTTGACTTTGCCGCAGTCTTTTTCGCAGCCATTAAGGCCCTCCTTAGAAATTTGAACGAACTTATCTGACCTTTTCAACTATGCCGGCGATGATAACAACAACGCCGAGGACAAGGCAGTAGTAACCGAAAATTTTGAACTTATCGATTTTGACGAGCCACTCGAGAGCCTTTATCGCGGCAAAGCCGACGACGGCGGCGGTGGCAACGCCTATAATAACAGGCAGGATATCTATCTGCTCGCCGAGGGCTACGGCGTCCTTTATCTCCATGACATTGGCGGCAAGGATAGCCGGTATGCCGAGGATAAACGAATAGCGAACCATATACTCTTTTGAAACGCCGCAAATCATACCGGTCGAGATGGTCGAGCCGGAGCGCGAGATGCCGGGGAATCCGGCGGCGAAAGCCTGAGCCACGCCGACGGCAAGCGCGGATTTCGCGCCTATCTGGGGACGAGCTTTGACCTTCTTTGCGCGCCATGAGCCGACGAGCAGGAGAGCTGCGGTGAAAAGGAAGCAAACTCCCTCGACCAATATATCATTGTCATCGGCAAGACCGCCGAGAACATCCATGATGCGTCTGTCGCCGCCGACGGGAATGAGCAGGAACAGCAGAGGCACGCAGGAGATAACGAACATGAAGAGCATACGCCTGTTCTCGTTCATCTCGCTCCACTTGAACTTGCCGGTGAAGATATCTTTTATAGTGCTGAAAAATTCAACGATGAGACCCCATATGGTCTTGTAATAAACGACGAACACGGCTATCAGAGTGCCCATATGTAACAGCACCGTGAACAGCAGCGAGCTTGTGCCGCCGACATTGCCGAAGAAGTGCTGAAAGACTGAGAGATGCCCGCTCGATGAGATGGGCAGGAATTCGGTCACGCCCTGCAGAAAGCCGAGCAATATTGCCTTGAGTATTTCCATGATTATATTACCCCTTTTCCATTTTTCCGGCGGAATATAAAGCGCCGGGTGAATAACACGGTTTCAGATATTCAAACGGATCGGTCGTCACAAGTCTTTCAACGACCTCGCCTTTTTCTGTCCTTGAACACATCACGCAGCCAAACGGAGTCTGATGCTCGCAGATATCCGCGGGCGGCTGCATAAAAATCTCGGCGGGAGAAACAACTGTGTAGAGCATCACCCGTTCTCCCCTTTCTTTTCACTCTGCTCCTCGATCATATCGCAGAGCTTATCGAGGGCATCGGAGAGAGAGCCGAGAGAATCTATAAGCCCCTCTTTGACCGCCGCCTCGCCGTCGAGCACAGTGCCGACATCCATAACGAGCTGACCGGTTGCGAGCATAAGAGAACGGAAGCGGTCGGCGGAGATGCGCGAATTATCGGCGACGAATCTCACTATACGCTCCTGCATCTGCTCAAAATAGGACATAGTCTGCGGCACGCCCAGGACAAGTCCCGTCATTCTGACCGGGTGGACAGTCATGGTGGCGCTCGGTGCGATAAACGAATACGCGCTCGAAGCCGCGAGCGGCACGCCTATCGAATGTCCGCCGCCGAGGACGAGGGACACGGTCGGCGTTTTCATTCCGGCTATAAGCTCCGCTATCGCGAGTCCGGCTTCAATATCGCCGCCGACGGTGTTGAGGATTATGAGCAAACCTTCGATATCGCGGCTCTCTTCTATCGCGACGAGCTGAGGAATGACATGCTCGTATTTTGTGGTTTTGTTCTGCGCCGGCAGGACATAGTGACCCTCGATCTGACCGATAACAGTCAGGCAGTGGATATAATGCCCGCGCTTGTCAACGGTTATCGAACCTGTTTCGACTATCTGGCGAAGCTCCCTGTCCGTGCTGTCGGACGAATCTCCGTCCTCCTCACTGACACTTGGGGTCGGCGCGACGGGCTCCAATATGCCGTCTTTTTGTTCTTCGTGCTTTTTTCTGTTCATCGAATTCACTCCCGACAAACAGTATGCCCGAATAACTTTCGATAATTCAGCCATAGCACAGCGCACTGCGGCAGATTACATTTAATTATACCACGCAGAAAGCTTTCGGGCAACATAAAAAATCGTCATATATCAATTTCCCCTATAAAATGTAATATATACAGGTATATATTTGGCGCGGCGCACCTTGACAAAATCCGCGGATTGCAATAAAATTTAAAGGTAATTTTATTTTTATACGGAGGGATACAAGTGGGCAGCACTATTGCACAAAAGCTTATAAAAAGCCACCTGCTCAGCGGCGACATGACCGTTGGCAGCGAGATCGGTCTGAGGATCGATCAGACTCTCACTCAGGACGCCACAGGCACCATGGCATACCTTGAATTCGAGGCTATGGGAGTTGAGAGAGTAAAGACCGAGCTTTCGGTCGCATACATTGACCACAACACTTTGCAGACCGGCTTTGAAAACGCGGACGACCACAGATTCATAAGGAGCGCCGCGAAAAAGAGAGGACTGCTTTTTTCACGCCCCGGCAACGGCATCTGCCATCAGGTGCATCTTGAGCGCTTCGGCATCCCCGGCAAGACGCTCATCGGCTCGGACAGCCACACTCCGACCGGCGGCGGCATCGGCATGCTCTCGTTCGGCGCAGGCGGACTCGACGTCGCGGTTGCGATGGGCGGCGGCGCATACTACATAACTATGCCCAAGATGACTCGCATAAACCTGCACGGTGCGCTTTCACCGTGGGTCAGCGCGAAGGATATAATCCTCGAAGTTCTTCGCATCATGTCCGTCAAGGGCGGCGTGGGCAAGATAATCGAATACGGCGGAGACGGAGTCAAGACTCTTTCCGTCCCCGAGCGCGCAACTATAACCAACATGGGCACGGAGCTCGGCGCAACGACCTCTGTTTTCCCCTCCGACGAAGTGACGAAGGCTTTTCTCGCCGCTCAGGGCAGAGAGCAGGATTGGGTCGAGGTCAAGGCTGACGACGATGCAGTCTATGACGAGGTTATCGACATAGATCTCAGCACCCTCGAACCCCTCGCGGCAATGCCCCACATGCCCGACAATGTAAAGAAAGTTTCAGAAATAGGCGAGATAAAGATCGACCAGGTCTGCATCGGCTCCTGCACGAACTCCTCGCTCTACGATATGCTCAAGGTGGCGGCTATCCTCAAGGGCAAGCGCGTCGCCCCGAGTGTCAGCCTCACTATCTCCCCCGGCTCGATGCAGGTTCTCAGAATGCTCTCCGAGGACGGCGCACTCTCCGACATCCTCGGCGCGGGCGCAAGACTGCTTGAGTGCGCGTGCGGTCCGTGCATCGGCATGGGTCAGTCCCCGAACTCGGGCGCTGTCTCCCTGCGTACCTTCAACCGCAACTTTGAGGGACGCTCCGGCACTGCCGACGCGGGCGTTTATCTCGTCAGCCCCGAGGTCGCCGCGGCTTCCGCTCTCACAGGCGTGCTGACCGACCCGAGAACCCTCGGCGAGGCTCCGCACATCACCATGCCCGATCACTTTGAAATAAACGACAATCTTATCGACAAGCCCGCTTCTCCGGAAGAGGCCAAGAATCTTGAGATAGTCTACGGTCCGAACATCAAGCCCGTCCCCAACGGCGACGCACTGCCCGAGAGCATCGAGGCAGAAGTTGTTCTCAAAGTCGGCGACAACATCACGACCGACCACATCATGCCCGCAGGCGCAAAGATTCTCCCCTACCGCTCGAACGTACCGTTCCTGTCGAACTTCTGCTTCAAGCAGTGCGACGAGAACTTTGCCGAGCACTGCAAGCAGGCTGGCAAGGGAATCATCATCGGCGGCAGCAACTACGGCCAGGGCTCTTCGAGAGAGCACGCGGCTCTTGTTCCGCTGTATCTCGGCATAAAGAGCGTTATCACAAAGTCCTTTGCGCGCATACATCAGGCAAATCTCATAAACGCCGGTATCGTGCCGTTCACCTTCGCCGACCCCGCCGACTATGACCGCATCGAGAAGGGCGACAAGCTCGCGCTCGACGGCATCAGAGAGACTATTGAAAACGGCGGCGAGGCTGTTCTCAAGAATGAGACAAAAGGCGAGAGCTACAAGCTCTGCTACAGCTTCTCCGGCAGGCAGAAGGACATAATCCTCGCAGGCGGTCTGCTCAACTACACAAGAGAATCACACAAATAAGAGAGGAAGATAAACATGACAGAGGCACAGGTCAAGAACGCCGTCGAAAAATTTGAGGCTCTCATCCGCGCTCAGAGCGACCGTTCGGACAAAATAAAGGCTCAGGGTGATTTCATCGACTTCAAGTCGCTCGACAAGATCATCATCGGCGTCTGCGGCGGCGACGGCATCGGTCCGGTCATCACCAAGGAATCCGCAAGAGTTCTCGAATATCTGCTTGACGATAAAGTAAAGGCAGGCAAGATTGAATTCAAGGTCATCGACGGACTGACCATCGAAAACCGCGTCAAGGCAAACAAGGCTATCCCCGACGACGTGCTCGAAGAGCTCAAGAGCTGCCACGTTATCCTCAAGGGTCCGACCACTACCCCGCAGGCGGGCGATCCGTGGCCGAACATCGAGAGCGCAAACGTTGCGATGAGAAAAGCTCTCGATCTGTTTGCGAACCTCCGCCCCGTCAAGGTTCCCGAACAGGGCATTGACTGGACCTTCTTCCGCGAGAACACCGAGGGCGCATATGCCGTAGGCTCTATGGGCGTAAATGTCACCGACGACCTCGCGCTCGACTTCGTCGTGACCACCACCGAGGGCTGCGACAGAATCGCAAGACTCGCATATGACTACGCGCGCCGCAACAACAAGGGCCGCGTTTCGATAATCACAAAGGCAAATGTCATCAAGACCACGGACGGCAAGTTCCTCAACCTCTGCAAGAAGGTCGGCGAGGAATATCCCGACATCGTGACCGACGAGTGGTACATTGACATCACCACGGCGAAGCTCATCGACGAGAAGCGCCGCCGCGACTTCAAGGTCTTCATTCTCCCGAACCTCTACGGCGATATAATCACCGACGAGGCTGCCGAGTTCCAGGGCGGCGTCGGCACAGCCGGCAGCGCAAACATCGGCAAGCGTTACGCGATGTTCGAGGCTATCCACGGCTCGGCTCCGAGAATGGTTCGCGAGGGCAGAGCGCAGTACGCCGATCCCTGCTCGATGCTCAGAGCGAGCGTGATGCTCCTCTCCCACATCGGCGAGCAGGAAAAAGCCGATCTGCTCGAAAGAGCGCTCGACATCTGCATGTACGAGGACAAGAAGCTCAAAATCACAGGCCGCGAGGACGGCTGCACCTGCAGCGAATTCGGCGACTATGTCATGGAGACAGTCAGAAAAATCAGCGAGTAAAAAAATATATAAAGTCAAGCCGCAGCGATTTGTTTTGCTGCGGCTGTTTTTGTTTTGCCGCGATGTGGGGATACGGAGAGACAAATCGGATTTGCCACAAAAACTATTTAAGCTCCCCTGCAGGGGAGCTTACCCGGCGTAAGCCGAGACTGAGAGGGTGTTTTGCTTCGCTCAAAGCAACAAATATGTGCAGTAGGGGCGGATATTATTTGACCGCAAAATTTGTAGTTACTTATTGTTTTGTATTTTGTAGGGTGCGGCGACTCGACGCACCGACACCGCGCGAGCGGCAAATGTCTATTGCCAATTGTTCGTAGGGACAGCCCTCGCGGCTGTCCGCTATCGGCGCAGCCGATACAACAATTTTGATTTGTTTATAATTGGCTATTACCTTCGCGTCCTACAATAATCAAACAATATATACTTCCCGCGTTTCGGCATTTATTTTCTGTCTGAGAAAAGAAACGCCTGCAAAGAAAAGGCAGACTCGAGGTTTCACCCCGAGCCCCCCGCAACGCCGAGCCGCAGTACATAGTTTGCGGCTCTCAGTCGGCAGCTCGGCACATTCGCCCGTAAACTCGATTCGCTCAAACAATACGGGCTCGTGCGTCTTGCTTCGCAAGCCGTTCAGCCCTCTCAAAACATAGTCGCCTATCGCCCTTGGAGCGGGCGCTATGCTCCTTGTTTTTCGCCAACATCGCCTCGCTTCATCCGCCACCGGCAGCGCTTCGGTGATGTTGCCCGCTCCTCAAAGAAAACTATCAAACACTGCGGCGCGGCTATTGAAGGTTTGATTATAAGTGTTAGTCGAGTCGCCCGCTTTTGCTTTGCTATATAATTCAAGTGTTCCGCAAATTCCAATTTGCAAATGACATTTTGGAAACTATATTAAGCAAATTTGCGAGCATTGCTTTTTTGCTGTTATTCTTTAATTGTATTGAACTTATATTGACGCAAGAGTATAATTAATATATATTTTCAATTAACATCAATCCTAAAAAAGGAAGGTGCGGAAAATGAAAGAAGTGAAATCCCCAAAGAAGCCTCTGATATTCTACTACGGCATTGCGCTGCTCGTCATTGTGCTGTTCAATGTGATAGTGTCTCCCCTGCTCGTCAAGGCACGAGTGACGGAAGTCGACTACGGCACATTCATGAGCATGATTGAGCAGAAAAAAATCGGCAATGTCGAGGTCGAAGACGATCAGATAATCTTCACCGACAAGGACGACGCGAAGAAAATCTATAAGACCGGCGCGATGAACGACCCGACGCTGACTCAGCGGCTCTACGACTCCGGCGCGAAGTTCTCAAAGGATATTGAGACGACGACTTCGCCGTTGGTGAGTTTCCTGCTGACTTTTGTGCTCCCGCTGATAATCTTCATCGGACTCGGCCAGTATATGGGCAAGAAGCTGATGGAACAGGCGGGCGGCAAAAACTCCATGGCGTTCGGCTTCGGCAAGAGCAACGCAAAGGTCTATGTCCCGTCGACCCAGGGCATACATTTCAGCGACGTTGCGGGTGAAGACGAGGCGAAAGAGAGCCTTTCGGAGATAGTTGACTATCTTCACAATCCGAAGAAATATTCCGACGTCGGCGCGTCGATGCCCAAGGGCGTTCTGCTCGTCGGCCCTCCCGGAACAGGTAAAACAATGCTCGCAAAGGCTGTTGCGGGCGAAGCGAATGTGCCGTTCTTCTCGATGTCCGGCTCGGAGTTTGTTGAGATGTTCGTCGGCATGGGTGCTTCAAAGGTCAGGGATCTTTTCAGCCAGGCAAAAGAGAAAGCTCCCTGCATAGTGTTCATCGATGAGATCGACGCCATCGGCAAGAAGCGCGACGGTCAGTTCAGCTCCAACGACGAGCGCGAGCAGACGCTCAACCAGCTGCTCACAGAAATGGACGGTTTCCAGGAAAATATCGGCGTTATCATATTAGCGGCGACAAACCGCCCGGAGACGCTCGATCCCGCGCTCACCCGCCCCGGCCGTTTCGACAGGCGCGTGCCCGTTGAGCTGCCCGACCTTGCGGGACGCGAGGCGATACTGAAAGTCCACGCAAAGAAGATAAAGACGGCAGACGACGTCAACTTCCACACGATAGCACGAATGGCATCCGGCGCATCGGGCGCGGAGCTTGCGAATATTATAAATGAGGCGGCGCTGCGCGCGGTCAGGAACAGCCGAACCGTCGTCAACGAATCCGACCTCGAAGAGAGCATCGAGACGGTCATCGCGGGATATCAGAAGAAGAACGCGGTGCTCTCTGACAGCGAAAAGAAAGTTGTCGCTTATCACGAGATAGGTCACGCGCTCGTTGCGGCGATGCAGTCGCACTCGGCGCCCGTGCAGAAGATAACGATAATTCCCCGCACCTCCGGCGCGCTCGGCTACACGATGCAGGTCGATCAGGGCGACAAATATCTGCTGACAAAGCAGGAGCTTGAAAACAAGATTGCGACATTTACGGGCGGACGCGCCGCAGAAGAGCTCGTTTTCGGCGAGATAACAACAGGCGCATCGAACGACATCGAGCAGGCGACAAAGCTTGCCCGCGCGATGATAACCCGCTACGGCATGAGCGAAGATTTTGACATGGTGGCTCTCGAGACGGTTTCGAACCAGTATCTCGGCGGCGACGCTTCGCTCGCCTGCTCCGCCGATACGCAGAATGAAATAGACCGCAAGGTCGTTGAGCTTGTAAAGCGTCAGCATGAGAAGGCTTCCAAGATTCTCGCGGACAACCGCGCAAAGCTCGACGAGCTGGCAAAATATCTCTATGAAAAAGAGACCATAACCGGCGAAGAATTCATGTCCATTCTCTACAAAGGAGGCGAAAAGGAATGAAAAGGCGTTCCGGCTTCGGATGGATGGAGCTCATAATCGGCATTGCGCTCGCGGCGCTCGGAATATTCACTTTTGTCTATCCCGATAATGCAGTGACAACCCTCGTTATTATCTACGGCATAATCGCCATAATAACCGGCATTGCGGATGTTGTACTCTATGTTCGCGTTGACAAGCATCTCGGCTTCGGCCCGACTGTGTCGCTCATTTCGGGCATACTCAGCGTCATGGCGGGCGCCATGCTGCTCGTCTATCCCAACGCGGGCAAATGGGTGCTCTCGCTCCTGTTCCCGATATGGTTCATCGCGCACTGTCTCTCGAGGCTCTCGCACCTGAACACGATTCGGTTCATCGCGGGCAATTTCGTCTACTGGTTCACGATGATTGTCAACATCATCGGGCTTGTGCTCGGCGTTGTGATGATATTCAGCCCGAACATCTCGGTTGCGGCGGTCGCTTACATCGTCGGCGCATACCTCGTGCTGTTCGGCATTGACTGCATCATACTTGCGTTCAGTCGCATCGGCGAGGGCAAACAATACTGATAAAACAAAAAGCAAGGTCAAGCGTAGTTTTGACCTTGCTTTTTTCTGCTTTCCAAACAGTGCCGCCGACGGCGGCATAGGGTCGTCGAGTCGCCGACCCCTACAAAGAATCTCAAATTCAACATTGAGCCATATTGATAAAAGCGCCGGAGGCGGGAAATTCCCTGTCTCCGGCGTTTTTATTTATTTTATTCAGTCGGTCACGGACACAATATTTATCAGCACCTCGACCATCTTCGGCAATGCGTCGACGGGTATCGCCTCATAGATGCTGTGGAAATTCATGCCGCCGGTCGAGAGGTTCGGGCAAGGCAGACCTTCAAACGAAAGGCGTGCGCCGTCCGTTCCGCCGCGTATCGGCACTATCTCCGGCTCAACGCCCGCATCGCGCATGGCTTTTTCGGCACGCTCGACGATATCCATATGCTTCTCGATTATCTCTAACATATTATAATAGCTGTCTTTTATATTCAGCTCGAAAGTGCCCTCGCCATACTTTTCGTTCAGGAAACCGACGGTACCGGCGACGAACTTCTTGCGGCGCTCGAAGTTATTCTTGTCGTGGTCGCGGATTATCATATGCGCGCTCGCCTCGGTCTCGTTGCCGGCGATATGCGCCACATGATAGAAGCCCTCGCGTCCCTCGGTATGCGCCGGGGTCTCCCACGCGGGGAGCATATTGACGAACTCCGCGAGATACAGCGCGGCATTTTTCATCTTGTTCTTGGCGGTTCCGGGATGGGTGTTGACTCCGTGAACCGTGATATCAGCGGCTGCGGCGTTGAAGTTTTCGCACTCGATGCCGCCGACCTCGCCGCCGTCAACAGTATAGGCAAAATCGGCGTTGAAGCGCACAAAATCGAAGTGATCCGCGCCGCTGCCTATCTCCTCATCGGGAGTGAAGCAGATGCTCAGCGCACCGTGGCGGATGTTTTTGTTCGCGTTGATTTCGGCGCACAGGGCGACTATCTCGGCAACGCCGGCTTTGTCGTCCGCGCCGAGCAGAGTCGTGTGGTCGGTAACTATAAGCTCGCGCCCGATATATTCATCGCCGACCATCGGGGCGTTCGTGCCGTCAAATTTGATTATCTGCGGCTTGACATTCGCGCCGCTGACATCGGGCGAAGTATCCATATGCGAGACAAGCCCTATCTTAGGGCAATTTTCGCAGCCATCGGACGCAGGGATATGCCCATAGACATATCCCATTTCGTCGCGCATTGCATCGGTGACTCCCGCGCCGCGAAGCTCCTCGACGAGATAATCGGCAAGGACGAGCTGAGTCGCAGTCGAGGGCACGCTATCACTCGACTCGTCGGAAGTGGTTTCGAATGTCACATATTTCAGAAATCTTTCGGTAACGGTCATTTTTATCATCTCCGTTTTTTTGTCGGTTCAATGATAACACAATCGGCGAAATTTGGCAACAGAGCGGTGAAATTTGGAGGAATGTTGGTATGTTTTGTGGCGCAAAAATCAAATTGCAAAGCCGATGTGATTTTGTATCGACTGCGCCGACAGCGGACAGCCGCAAGGGCTGTTCCTACGGTATTAAAATTAAATATTCGTGAAGGTTATGTGCCGCTAATGCGGAATCGGTGCGTCAAGGTCGCCGCACCCTACAAGCTGCATGTATTTTGCCGTCGAACGATATCCGCCCTACTGCATCGCATTCACATAGTCACTCCAAATACAGAAAAACTGATACCCAAAAACAGGCAAAGCGAAAACTGCCCGCGCCACTTGCGTGACACGGGCAGCGTTCAGTTATGCTTTGACTTTGGAATTACAGCTTAACCCTCAACATAAGCATACTGGAAGTACCAGTAGCCATAGGGGCTGTGCCAAATGCCCTTAAGGGTCTTATTCTGGAGCCAGAAGTCGTTGTAATATGCAACGGGGATGCAAGCATAATCCTCGGACATAATCTTCTCAGCCTCATGAAGAGCCTCAAAGTGAGCCTTGGAATCGGCGACCTTGGACTTATCCATAGCGGCGTCGAAAGCCTTGCTGTTGTACTTGCCGTCGTTGTTGCCGTTGGACGAATAGAACAGCTCGATTATGTTGGAAGCGTCATTGTAGTCCATGACCCAACCGTTACGGGCCATCTCGTAGTTACCGGCGCGGCGCTGAGGAGTGAAGGACGACCAGTCAACGGTGTCAATCTTCATCTCGATGCCGAGCTCCTTCTTGTATACCTGCTGGAGATACTCTGCAAGAGCCTTGTGGTAACCGGCATCATTGGTCGAATAAGTGATGGTCGGGAAGCCCTTACCGTCGGGATAGCCTGCCTCTGCGAGAGCCTTCTTAGCCTCTGCAACGTTGGCCTGATAATCCTTGCTGATATAGGTGCTGCCGCCGTTTGCCGCGATAGAGTTGTCGATGAACATACCCTCGTTGTCAACTATGCCGGGGCCGACAAAGTTATAAGCCGGGGTGTAGGTGCCCTGCATGATGGTGTTCGCAACATACTCACGGTCAATAACAAGGCTGAGAGCCTTACGGACATTGACGTTGTTGAAGGGAGCCTTCTGATTGTTCATGCTGAGATAGTAGGTGCCGAGATTGGTGTCGACATAGAAGTCGCCGCCGTCGGCTGCCTTCTTGAGGCTCGGGATTTCCTCGGTGGGAACATCCTTTATCATGAGAGCCTGGCCGCTGGTGTAAGCGGCATAAGAAGCGGCAGAATCCTCGAGAAGGAGGAAGGTAAGCTGCTCGGTAACGATCTTGCTGTTATCCCAGCCGCCCTTATAGTTGGGGTTCTTCTTGCATATGATCTTCTCGCCGGGAGTCCACTCGGAGATCATGTAGGGGCCGTTGCAGACATAGGTCTCGGGCTTGGTTGCCCATTTGTCGCCGTTCTTTTCAACGGTAGCCTTCTGAACGGGGCTCATGGTGCCGAAAGCAACGATCTTGTCGAAGTAAGAGCAGGGATATGCAAGCTTGATGGTGAGAGTCTTGCCGTCCTCGCTGGCCTTAACATTGAGCTTATCGCGATCGGGCTTTGTGGTCGGTTTGCCTTTCTCATCGGGGTTACCCGCAGCATCCAGATAGCCTTCGATCATGCCGACAACAGTCGAGCCGTAGGGGGCGCCGACATCGGGATCGGTAATTCTCTTCATGGTGTACTCGAAGTCCTTGGCGTTGAGCTCGGTGCCGTCGGACCACTTCAGGCCGTCACGCATGGTGAAGGTCCAGGTGAGACCGTCGGGGCTGACAGTGTAGGACTCAGCCTGTCCGGGCTGAACCTTGTTGTCTTTGTCGATTATAAGCAATGTCTCAAACAGAGTGATGAGCATATTGCCGCCATCGACTGCACTGTTAAGTGCCGGATCGAGAGTTTCCAGGTTGGGACCGATCTGAACAGTGATGTTGTCGGTCTTCTTCTCTTCCTTCTTGCAGGAGCCCAGAACTGCAACAGCAGAAAGTGCGAGCACCAGAACAAGGAACAGAGATACGATTCTCTTGATCTTCATTGATACATCTCCTCTACAAATTTTTGCGGCTTTGCCGCTTTATATCCATTGCGCTCTTCGGCGCAACAAACACCGTTATTTTCAGTCCGCGACCTTGTCAAGATGATGGCACGCGGCGAAATGACCGGGGCTGACCTCTTTGAGCTGCGGGCACTCGTTGGCGCACTGCTCGTCCGCATAGGGGCAGCGGGTGCGGAAGCGGCAGCCGCTCGGAGGATTCAGCGGGCTCGGGACATCGCCCTCAAGCGGAATGCGCTTTGCGGCGCGCGCCGTCTTGGGATCCGCCTCGGGGATAGCCGAGATAAGGCTTCTGGTATAGGGATGGACGCTGTGCGCAATCAGCTCGAAGCTGTCCGCAAGCTCCACGAGTTTGCCGAGATACATGACGCCGATGCGGTTCGAGATATGGCGAACGACGCTCAGGTCATGGGCGATAAACAGATAGGTCAGTCCAAGCTCTTTCTGAAGATCCTCGAACATATTGACGACCTGCGCCTGAATGGAGACATCGAGCGCGGAGACCGGCTCATCGCAGACGATGAACTCGGGATCGACCGCAAGCGCTCTCGCGATACCGACTCGCTGGCGCTGACCGCCGGAGAACTCATGCGGATAGCGGTTTGCGTGCTCGCTGTTGAGTCCGACGCGCTCAAGAAGGGAGATTATCTTCTCTCTTCTCTCCGCCTTGTTGGCGGCAAGATGGTGGATATCGATGGGCTCACCTACGATATCGCCTATCGTCATGCGCGGGTCAAGGCTCGCATAAGGATCCTGGAAAACCATCTGCATCTTGCGTCTGAAGGGCAGCATATTGACCGCCACTTTGTTTTCCTTATCGAAAATCACTTTTCCGTCATAGATTATCTTGCCGTCCGTGGGCTCATAGAGTCTGAGCAGAGTACGGCCGACGGTAGTTTTGCCGCAGCCGGACTCGCCGACGAGACCGAGCGTCTCTCCCTTATTGATAAAGAACGAGACATCATCGACTGCCTGGACGAATTTTTTGTGCTTTCCTCTGCCGCCTGCCGGGAAATACTGCTGCAGGTGCTGCACTTCAACGAGCTTTTCATTCTCACTCACAGCTTGTCTCCCCCTTTTCAAATTCTTCTTTCTGAAGCAGCCAGCAGTGGCTGTAGTGCGTATCGCTAAGCTCCGTCTTGGGCGGCATCTCGCGCAGGCATATCTTCATGCAGTTTGCGCAGCGCGGCGCGAACGGGCAGCCTGCGGGAGGATTCAGCAGGTCGACCGGCTGACCCTCGATAGGCACAAGGCGCTCTATCTCCTGAGCGCTGAGCTTGGGAATAGAATTGATGAGTCCCTTTGTGTATTCATGCTTGGGCTCATAGAATATCTCATCCGCCGTGCCGTACTCAACAATGTGACCGGCATACATGACGGCGATTCTCTCGCACATGCTGGCGACGACGCCGAGGTCATGGGTTATCATTATGATGCTCATGCCGAGCTTCTGTCTGAGTTCCTGCATAAGCTCGAGTATCTGAGCCTGAATGGTAACGTCGAGAGCCGTTGTGGGCTCGTCGGCTATGAGCAGTTTGGGCTCGCACGCGAGGGCTATTGCTATCATGACTCGCTGACGCATACCGCCGGAAAGCTCATGGGGATACTGCTTGAGGCGCTTTGTGGGCTCGTTGATGCCGACAAGCTCGAGCAGCTCCTTCGCGCGGTCATATGCCTCTTTTTTGCTCTTGCCCGTATGCAGGCGGATAGCCTCGGTTATCTGATTGCCGATAGTATAGACAGGGTTGAGGCTCGTCATGGGATCCTGGAAGATTATCGAGACCTCGTTGCCCCTGATTTTGCGCATTTCTTTTTCGCTCATCTTTTCGATCTGATGACCGTTGAAATATATCGTACCGCCGATGAGCTTGCCGGGATAGGCGGTAAGACCCATTATTGAATAAGCCGTGACGGACTTGCCCGAGCCGGACTCGCCGACTATGCCGAGCACCTCGCCCTCGTTCATGGAGAAGGACACGCCGTTCAGCGCCTTGACCTCGCCCGCGGGGGTGAAGAACGAGAGTTTTTCGTCTTTTATTTCCAGAAGTTTTTCGCTCAAAATTCTCGCCCTCCTTGTCAGTTTTTCAGCTTCGGGTCAAACGCATCGCGCAGTCCGTCGCCGAAGAGGTTGAATGCGAGAATGATGACGCTGATAAGTATTGCCGGCAAAAACAGCAGGTGCGGATAAGTGTTCATGCCCTTGACCGCATCGGTCGCGAGGGAGCCGAGCGACGGCATGGGAGCCGCAACGCCGAGTCCGAGGAAGCTCAGATAGCTCTCGGTGAATATAGCCGAGGGGATCTGAAGAGTTGTGGTAACGATAAGGGTGCCGATGCAGTTTGTGAGCAGGTGCTTTCTGATTATGCGCGAGCTGCTTGCGCCGAGAGCGCGCGCCGCCGTGACATATTCGGACTCCTTGAGCACAAGAATCTGCGAGCGCGTGATACGCGCCATGCCGACCCAATAGAGCAGAACGAACACGAGGAATATCGCGATAAGGTTCGGTCCGACCGTGTTCATCCAGCCAAATCCGGGCTGTTCGGCGAGATCCTCAAGCCTCGGTTTCAAGGCGAGCGAGAGCACTATTATCAAAAGAACATCAGGTATTGTATAGAGAATATCGGTGATTCTCATCATTATTATATCGACCCAGCCGCCGGCAAATCCGGCGACGGCGCCGAAAATCGAGCCGACTATCAAAACGAGCGCCGCGCAGATAAGACCGACGGTAAGGCTTATGCGCGTGCCCATCATAAGGCGGACGGCAAAGTCTCTGCCGAGCTTATCGGTGCCGCAGATATGCGGGAAAACCTTTTCGCCCGCGTCTATGCGCGCCTGCTCTGTCTGGCTGTATTCAAAAGGTTTGAGATTCTCGCTGTACTTAATCTGCTGCTCGTAGCTATACGGCCAAAAAGCAGGCATGACATAGGCGAAAAACATTATTATAAGGATGAAAACGAGGCTTATCATCGCTATCTTGTTCTTGCGCAGGCGGCGCATACCGTCCGCCCAGAAGTTGACGCTGTCGCGCATGACGACGAGGCTCTCTTTTTCATCGTTTGTTGCCGGGATAAAATCATCTGCATTCAGGTGCAGACTCGGAAATTTTTTCTTCATCGTTTCTCTCCTGCCGCTCCCTTACTTGAGTTTAATACGGGGGTCTATGATCTTATAGAGGATATCAACTATAACATTCGCCGCAATTATAAGAGTGGCAAGAACTATTGTAGTTCCCATTATCAGCGTATAGTCTTTTTGGTTTATCGCCGAGACGAAATCGCGGCCGAGACCGGGAATGGTGAATATCTTCTCCACGACGAACGATCCGGTCATAAGACCCGCCAGCATGGGGCCGACATAAGTAACAACGGGAAGGATGGCGTTTCGCAGGGCGTGCTTGAAGAGAACCTTGAAGTTCGACAGACCCTTTGCCCTCGCGGTGCGGATATAGTCCTGACCCATAACATCGAGCAGGCTCGAGCGCATGAGGCGCGTTATATATGCAGTCGGATAAATCGACAGCGCCGTTACCGGCATTATATATGATGCCAACGAGTTTAGTCCTATCGTCGGCAATATGTTCAGCTTGCTTCCGAACGTATATAGCAGAATAACGCTGCTTATAAAGCTCGGTATGGCTATTCCGCAGGTCGCAAGCACGATAATAATATTATCGGCGAATTTTCCTCTGTTATAGGCCGAGACACAGCCCAGCGGGATACCGACGAGCAACGATACGAGCACGGCGACGCCCGCAAGACGCGCCGAAATCGGAAATTTCGAGGAAATTATTTCGTTTACCGAACGTCCGCGCTGTTTAAGGCTCGGGCCCATATCTCCCTTGAGAAGATCGGACATATATGTCAAATAACGCTGCCCTAGGGGCTTGTCCAGTCCGAATTTTGCTTCAAGCGCTCTCTGCGCCGCCTCACTCATAGACTTCTCAGCCGTGAACGGACCGCCCGGTACCAGATTCATCAGAAGAAAAGTCAGTGTTGCAACAATGAATATGCACAGCAGACCCATTGCAACACGCTTGATGATATACTTCGCCAAGTATGCCAACTCCCTGTCGTCAAAGTATCGGGGCAAAAATTGTGCTCCGCCCCGTAGAAAAAGCACCACAAACAACTAAAAGTGTTGAATTACAACTATTTATGACTGCTTAATATAGGACATATTAACATAATACAGCCGAAAATGCAAGCTTATACAGATTGAATTTATTGTCAAATACCCCGGAATGCCGTCAAAATTTTCGGCGGCTTTATATCTCGGTGTCTGCGATATTAGTTTTTTGCGCGCACGCGGCGCAAAAATTCCCGAAAGCGCGCTGTCAAGCCGTTTTGCAAAATTTATTTGCTTTACTTCAGCAGTGTATCGAAGTATCAGGCTACTGCTCTGCCGCATTAGTCGGGATTGATTTTGCCATATAAATTTCAGATGTGATATTTGAGCACAGCAAAGGGGCATGGCAATATATGAATATTACAGCAAACGGAGCGCAGTAAAAAACTGTGCTCCGCGAAAAATTATTATTTTGTTACTTTCTCCTTATCTGTATGGAAGAACGCGATATTGACCGTGAACTCCCTGTCAGCCTCGCTGTATGCCCAATCGAACTCGCCGTTATATTTTCCCGCGATGGCTTTTATGCTCTTTGTGCCAAGGCCGTGGAAACCGCCGGAATTCTTTGAAGTCCTGAGCGATTTGCCGACGGACTGCGGCTTGCGGTCGCTGGAATTGACGCAGGAAAGCATATCGAATTCATTGACCCTGTTTATCGAAAGCTCTATCGTTTTCTTTTCGGAAACGCTCGCCGCCTCGACCGCATTGTCGAGGATATTGCTCAGAAGCGTTATCAGATCCGGCGCATCCATAAACGAGAGGTTCGCCGTTCTTATATTGTATTCGAAGCTTATCCCGCTCGAATCGCAGATCGATTTATATTTGTTGAGCAGCAAATCGAGGAACTTGTTCTTTGTGTTGCCAAACATCGAATGGTATTTTATATCGCCGTAGATATTCTCGATATATTCGCTGACTGCGGGATCGTCCGCGAGTGCTTTTATGGCGATAAGATGATTTTTCTCGTCGTGCGTTATAGTCTTGAGCATCTCGTTCTGCTGATCGAGCAGGGCGTAATAAGTCTGGTCGGTGCGCAGTCGCTCCGCCTCGCGCTGGGTCTTATAGAGCTCGTCCATCTTGCGCGAAGTGCGCCCGTAAAAGACGAAAGTCAGAAACGCCGATGCGATTATAGCGATTGACGCGACGGAAATTATAACACTTATATTCTTCGACAAATCGTAGCGCACGGAAATCATCCAGAAAGTATAGAGGATAACTATCGACGCTATAGGATAAATCAGCAGGAACGCAGGGATGCGCACGCCCTTCTGACCGCGCAGATACAGTCCCGCATAAACAGCCGCTTTCGTCAGAACGAAGAGGACGGACTTGCTCAGGAGCACCATAAGCAGATAAATATACAGGCTCGACCGATAGGTCTTTATATCTCCGCCGACTATGCCGAGCACGCTCATGACTATAAATTCCGACGCAGTGTTCGACACCGCTATGAACAGCGCGCCGAGCGTTGCGCCTTTGATATTGCATTCAAAGAAGAGCTTTGCAAACACGGAATCGATAACAAAGCAGAGCAAAATGTTGAAGACCGTTGAATTAAACAGCAAAAACGCCGCATATGCCACGGCATAGAAAACAATGCCGACCACCGCTGCAACGGTTTTCCTGCCCTTATTGGCAAACAGATCGTTGAAGAACTGAAAGACAATAAAAAGCTCTATAGCATGTGAAAGTGCAGATAATAACTCCATTTTTCAGATCATCGTCCCCCGAAATAGTTGAGAAAAAAGTGGCGGAACTCCGCCTGCCTTCTATAGGCTATGGGTATTTCGTACTTGCCGCAGAGCACAACGGACGCGCGGGTGTAATCCGTTGCATAATGGACATTGACTATATAGCTCTTATGCACGCGGAAGAATGACGGCGCGGCGAGCTTTGAATCCCAGAAGTCAATGCCGTTTTCCGAATTGTACTCCCCCTTGGTCGTCACGACCCGCGTGGAGCGTCCGGCTATCTCAACAAAAGCAATATCTTTTGAGAAGACACACACGGCTTTTCCGCTCTCTTTCACAAGAAAGCTTATGCGCGCCCTGTCGATGAGCTTCAGCGCTTTTTCGACTCCCGCTCTGAGCCGCCTTGCGTCGAGCGGTTTGGATATATATCTGAAAACGTGCAGATCCATGGCATCGTCGATATAGTCATCATACGATGTGATAAAAAATATAATGATATTGCGGTTTCTCTTCTTCAGCCTTGCGGCAATCTCAAGCCCGTTATACGGGGTCATCCCGATATCGAGAAAAGCCATATCATATGTTTCCGCGCTGTCATGCAGTTGCGCACTGTCAGATATGAGATCGAACCGCGCATCGATATTCTTCTCCGCAAGGGTCGTGCGAACCACCGATTCGATCTTTTTTACATAAGCACTGTCGTCATCACAAATTGCGATCTTCACGAAATGCCACTCCTCGTTGACAATTATACCATATGAGAAAACTCAAGTCAAATAGTTTAAATCGTTAAATCGTTGAGTCATCTTTCTGATGTATGTAACAGTCAACAAGGCGCCAGACCATCCTCTGCTCCTCGACGGAAAGCGACGAGAGCATCTCCCCTATCTGCTCGGGAAGAGAATCGCTTATCACGCCGGAGAAGAAATAGTCCGCGTTGCAGTCGAGAGCCTTGCAGATGAGCATAAAGCTGTTGAGCTTCGGATAGCTCCTGCCGTTCTCTATATTGGATATCTGATTATCCGAGACTCCGATAATTTCCGCCAGCTCGGACTGTTTCATTCCGAGCAGCTTCCTGCGCTGCATTATCCGCGCCCCGATAACGGCATTCTTCTTTTCATCATTCACTTTCATCACCCATGGAAAATGTTACCATTTGCCGCTTTTAATTGGAACAAACTGCCATTTACTAACACAATTATATTTGTAATACACTGTTATTTTATGCCGTCGTTAAATAATATTGAGGATTTGTGCAGTTTTGACGCAAAAATATGCAGTATTGTTTGTTATATTGAATTTTATTATTGACATGTTATCATGTAGTTGTCCCAAAAATACCAAAGAAAGGAAATGCCGGACTTAAATGGAACCGGCAGCAGGTGGACAAAATGAAAAACATAGCAAAGAAAGCGGCAGAGTCTGTTATCACTCTCGCCAAGAAGAACGTCAAGGACGACATCAACTCGACCGGTTCGCCCTGGACCTATCAGCCCCGTATGCCCAAGAGCGCGGAGATCTACAAGAACAAATGATTTATGATCTGTCAGTTCGCCTGACTTCTCGCCTTGAGAAGCGCGGGTATCTGCCGGACAGCGAGGAAGAGATCGTGGCCTACGGTCTCTTTTCGCTGTTATCAAAGCTGATGTACGCGGTCATCTGCCTGATACTGGGGCTGATTTTTTCGGTTCCGCTCGAGAGCATGATTTTCTACGCCGTGTTCCTGTTCGTCAAGAAATACGGCGGCGGGTTTCACGCCTCGACCGAGGGCAAGTGCATGATACTGTCGACGATAGAAATACTTTTGTCGATATGCTTTGTTTTCTTCGCCCTGCGCGAGTCCGTGGTTCTGAAATCCGGTGCGCTCGCATCGGCAGTGGCATACATTATAATATGCATCCTCTCCCCTGCGGCGGCGAAAGAGAAGCCGCTCGATAAAGCGGAGAAGATTCGCTACCGCGAACGGTCGATAATCCGCGTTACGCTTACATTCGCAGCCATGACGGCGGTGCTCATCTTCGGCTATCCGAGAATATGTGCTCCGCTTTGCGCCGCGCTGATGCTTGAGGGCGTCATGCTGACGGCAGGCAGGATATCACTGAGAAGATACAGCGAAGCGGCAGAAGAGTAAACACAAAAGCCATCTCTGAAAAAGGGATGGCTTTTGTGTTTTTAGTATATAAATTGAGCCGCCCCATTAAGGAACGGCTTTTTGTTTATTTTTCTTTTCCAATCGTCACAGTGCTCTGTCCCCTGTGGCGAATGCGCCTTTGGACGGTGAATGTGCCGTCGTTTTTGATATTTATAAGCTGGCCGCCCCTGAAAGGCACGACATAGATATTATGGTCGCACGATAGACCGTAGCTGAGCCTTATCCCGTGATATTCGGCGGAATAGTTGTTCATATGGTCGTGACCCGCGAAGCACGCGGCGGAGCGTCAGCGGGTAATGATGGAATCCCTTTCAGCGCCAACAGAAATATATTTTATCTGCACGCCGATCCGCGTTTCTATGAAGTCGATATATTTTTTCGCCGCTTCGGGCAGTTCATCGAACGAGCGGCAGTCTGAGATATCCTCTTTCCAGCCGTCAAAATACTCATAGACGGGCTTTGCGTTATTGAGCGCGCTGCCGGTCGGGAAAGTATCGACGCGCTTTCCGTCTATTTCATATGCGACGCAGACGGGGATTTTATCGAAATAAGAGAGAATGTCAAGCTTTGTCAGCGCGATTGCGGTCGCGCCCTGGACACGCGCTCCGTAGCGCGAGGCCACGACATCGAAGCCGCCGACTCTTCTCGGTCTGCCGGTAGCCGCGCCATATTCGTTGCCCGCCCGGCGAAGTATTTCGCCCTCTTCACCGAACAGCTCGCACACGAACGGACCCTCGCCAACGCAGGTCGAGTAGGCTTTCATAACGCCTATGCTCTCGTCAAGACGTAACTGCGGAATGCCCGCGCCGATAGTCGAAAATGCGGCGATGCTGTTTGACGACGAGGTATACGGATAAATGCCGTAATCAATATCCCTGAGTGCGCCGAGCTGAGCTTCAAAGAGTATCTTTTTGCCCTCGTCAGCCGCTTTGCTCAAATATTCCGATGTGTTGCAGATATACGGGAGCAGCGGCTTGCCGTAGGTGCGAAGCCAGGTGAGCATTTTTTCGGCGTCGATAGGCTCGTGGTGATATCCGCCCTCGATGAGCAGGTTTTTCCACTCGACGATATTCCTGAGATGATCGGCGACGCCGTCTATGTCGCGCAGATCACCCATACGAATGGTCTTTTTCATATATTTGTCCGCATAAACGGGCGCGATTCCCCGGCGGGTCGAGCCGAATTTTTTATCGGAGAGTCTGTCCTCTTCGAGGCAGTCCTGTATCCTGTGATAGGGCATGCAGATAGTTGCGTGGTCGCTGATTTTCAAGTTTTCCGGGGATATCTCTATCCCCTTTTCGCGCAGCCTGCCGATCTCGCCGACGAGGTGCTCGATGTCAATAACCATTCCCGTGCCCATGATATTCACTGTGCCGTCGCGCAGAATGCCGGAGGGAAGCAGATTGAGAATAAACGTGCCCTTTTCGTTGACGACGGTGTGACCCGCATTGTTTCCGCCCTGATAGCGCGAAACTATATCAAAATCCTGCGAAAGATAATCGACGATGCGTCCCTTGCCCTCGTCGCCCCAGTTGACACCGACTATCGCTGATAACATAATGATTGCTCCTTCTTTCGTTTGACTTGCCGCCATGCGGCGTGATTTCAGTTTTCGCTGTGTTTTGCGCCGTTTTCCGCGCTGAGAATAAGCTCTTCCTCTTCGCGGATGAACATCATGCCGAAGCTTATCAAAAGCAGTCCGCAGGATATCCAGATCGACTTCTCGCCGAGTCTCCCGGTAACAAAGCTGCCGACACCCGCGCCGACGGCAAAGACCAATATGACCGCGAAATATGTAAGCGCCTTTTTGAGTATCGCCTTATCCTTTGTGCGAAAATAGGCGCAGAGAGCCTCAGTGCCGCTTCGCATATTGCCGATGCACATCGTACTGGCATAGGCATGGCCGCGCACCTTATGGAATGTCTGCACCTGAAGCGCGCAGACGAACGAGACGAGCGCATTCGCGAGAGGATCGAGCTTCTGCGGCATGAATCCGACCGCAAACAGCAGAACTATCTCATCGATAAGAATCAGCTGCCGCCAGTGGATTTTCTCGTAATTTTTGAACCGCATATGCACCACTTCCGCTATCGCGATGCCGATGATAAACGACACAACGGGGATGAGATATTTGATGACCCTGCTTCTGTCCGCGTCGACAAGGGCCGTGCTCATGAGCACGATGTTTCCCGTCTGCGCATTTGCAAAGACCGAGCCGCGGCAGCAATAAGTATAGGCATCCTGAAATCCGCCGGAGAGTATTATGAACACCGCCGCGCGGAATTTGTCAGACATCTGTCCGTGAAATCCGTTTTTGAGCTTCATGCAGACACACGACCCTTGGATTTATCGGCAGTCAGCCTGTCTATGCTGATAAGCTTCGTGCAGAGTGCGAGCACGCGCACCGCGAGAGTTATCTCTTCGACCGTTGCAAACGACGGGGCGAGCCTTATATTTTTATCCTCCGGGTCGAGTCCGTGCGGATAAGTTGCCCCGGCGGGAGTGAACGTAACGCCGCAGTCGCCGCACATCTTCACGACCTTTCCGGCACAGCCCGGCATGGTGTCAAATGAGAGGAAATATCCGCCCTTGGGCGTTGTCCACTCTGCGATGCCCAAGCCGCCCAGTTCTTCGTCCAGCACTTTATATACCGAATCGAACTTCGGCTTCAAAATGGCGGCGTGCTTTTTCATATGTGCTTTAAGTCCGGCGCTGTTTTTGAAATATCTCGCGTGCATCAGCTGGTTCATCTTATCCGGTCCGATTGTCGCGAATTTCAAAAAGCTCTTTATATCTATCAGATTGGCCGGGCTCGCCGCGACCGCCGCAACGCCCGCGCCCGGGAAGGTTATCTTGCTCGTGGAGCAGAACTCATAGACCATATCGGCGCTGCCGGCTTTTTCGCATTCCTCGATTATATCCGGTATCTGCGCATTGTCGCCGTCAAAGGCGTGGACACAGTAGGCATTGTCCCAGAATATACGGAAATCCTCCGCCGCCGGCTTCAATGCGGCGAAACGTCTGACCGTCTCGTCGCTGAACACGATTCCCGTTGGGTTCTGGTATTTCGGCACGCACCAGATACCTTTCACCTTTTCGTCCTTTATCAATTTTTCGACCTCGTCCATATCGGGACCCGTCGGTAGCATCGGCACGGGGACAAGCTCGAAGCCGAAATGCTCGGTTATTGCAAAATGGCGGTCATATCCGGGGACGGGACAGAGGAACTTGCGCCCTTCAACCTCCTGCCAGGGCTTCGCGCCGCAGATTCCGTCGGTCATGCCGTGGCTGACTATCTGATACATCATAGTAAGGCTGCTGTTCCCGCCGACAAGCGTATGCGACGAGTGCGTGCCCATCATATGCGCGAGCAGGCGCTTTGCCTCCGGAATTCCGTCAAGTCCGCCGTAGTTGCGGCAATCCTGCCCGCTCTCGGAGTCGAGGATGCTGCGGCTGTCGATAACATCGAGCATACCGAGTGACAAATCCAGCTGCTCCGCCGACGGCTTTCCGCGCGACAGATCGAGCGTCACGCCGTTTTTTAGAAGTTTTTGTAGCTCTTTCGCAGCTTTCTCTTTTTCTGCTGCCAGCTCTTCGCTGCTTGCTTTCAGATAATTCAAAGTAATTCTTCTTTCCAGGCTTTACTTTTTTTGACGAGTGTATTATAATCCAGTTGCAGACATGTGTAAAATCTATAATACATATATCAACGATATCCAAAACATATATCAGCGGAGGCTTATCATGAACATAAACTACGACTACTACCGCATCTTTTACTTCGTTGCAAAATACGGCAACATCTCACAGGCCGCGAAGCTGCTTTTGAACAACCAGCCCAATCTGACAAGGACGATAAAGAACCTCGAAAGCGAGCTCGGCTGCCCACTGTTTTCGCGCACAAACCGCGGCATGCGCCTGACGCCGGAGGGTCAGAAGCTGTATGAGCACATCAAAGTCGCCATCGAGCACATCGAGGCGGGCGAAGAAGAGATAACCGAGAGCAAGAATTTGCAGACGGGCACGGTTTTCGTCGCGGCGAGCGAGGTCGCCCTGCGCTGCCTGCTTCTGCCAGTGCTCAAAAAATTTCGCATGCTCTATCCCGGGGTTCGCATACGCATCAGCAACCACTCAACCCCGCAGGCAATAGCCGCGCTCAAGGACGGAACGGCGGATATCGCAATCGTCACGACTCCGACCGTCCGCTCCGCCTCGCTGAGCGAAACCCCGCTTCGCTCTGTGCGCGAGGTGGCGATATGCTCGCCGGCATTCAAAGAGCTGCTCGGCAGAAAGATAAGCCTCGCCGATCTCGGTAACTATCCGCTGATATCTCTCGGCACGAGCACAAAATCATTCGAGTTTTATTCGGCGTTCTTCACCGAGCACGGTCTGCCGTACAGCCCTGACATCGAAGCGGCAACGGCAGATCAGATTCTCCCGATGGCGCAGGCGGATCTCGGAGTCGGATTTGTGCCCGAGGAGTTCGTAAATCCTTCCGACAACGTGCGGATAATCGACCTCGAAGAAGAGATTCCCGAGCGCAGCATCTGCCTTATAAAAAGAAAAGAGCAGCCGCTGAGCGTGGCTGCAAAAGAACTTGAAAGAATGATAATAGAACTGGCGAGCGGAGAGTGAAAAGTGGATAGTGGTGAGTGGCAAGTGAAAAGTGAAGAGTGAAAAAGTAAAAATCGGCAAATATCTGACGATACTTGCCGATTTTTGGTGCGGATAACAGGGATCGAACCTGCATGGTTGCCCACCGGATCCTAAATCCGGCGCGTCTGCCAATTCCGCCATATCCGCATATGTGCCGTCCGCTGAATGTCTGCGCGGCTTTTGACTGCTATATTATATCAGGGATAATAATTATTTTCAAGTTTTTCGCGTTGTGAGCTACAAAAAATAAAAAAAAGCTTGCTTTTTTGCAAGTTATCTGTTATCATATCATCTGTTACCGAGTAAAGAAGGAGGTGCGACACATGGCAAAATGCGAATATTGCGGTAAGGATGTGTCTTTCGGCATCAAGGTTTCCCATTCTCACAGACGTTCAAACAGAACCTGGAAGCCCAACATTAAAAGGGTCAAGGCTATAGTGAACGGCTCTCCCAAGAGAGTTTATGCATGTACTCGTTGCCTTCGTTCCGGCAAAGTTACACGCGCTGTCTGATGACCGAACAGATATTCACGGCACTGTTTTAAACGGTGCCGTAATTTTTTTGCCTTTTTATATTCACGCTCCGGCATCTTTTTGGGGCGGGTATAATACTATTATATATTCTGTACCCTCCTGACCGCTGACAAAGTTTATGACATAATTGTAAACTTTGGAAAAAGGTATTGATTTTTGGTACAAATGGGTTTAGAATATGAATTAGCACTCGGGGATGTAGAGTGCCAAAAGATTTTTAAGCTTGCATTTTTTATAATTCAGGAGGAATCGATATGAACATTAAACCGCTTGCAGACAGAGTTGTTGTCAAGCCTGTCGAGGTTGAAGAAACTACGAGCAGCGGCATTATCCTCGCCGCTTCCGCACAGGAGAAGCCCCAGGTCGCTGAGGTCGTTGCAGTGGGTCCCGGCGGACTCGTTGACAGCAAGGAAGTTGAGATGTACGTCAAGGTCGGCGACAGAGTCATAACCGGCAAATATTCCGGCACTGAGGTCAAGCTCAACAAAGAGGAATACACCATAGTCCGTCAGAGCGACATTCTCGCTATCGTAGAATAATCGGAGGTAATTCATCATGGCAAAACAGATCATTTACGGTGAGGAAGCCCGCAAGGCTCTCCAGGCCGGTATCGATAAGCTCGCTAACACAGTTAAAATCACGCTCGGCCCCAAAGGCAGAAACGTTGTGCTCGACAAGAAGTACGGCGCTCCCCTCATCACCAATGACGGTGTCACCATCGCCAAGGATGTTGAGCTCGAAGATCCCTTTGAGAACATGGGCGCTCAGCTTATAAAAGAAGTCGCCACAAAGACAAACGATGTCGCCGGCGACGGCACCACCACCGCTACCCTGCTCGCTCAGGCACTCGTCCGCGAGGGCATGAAGAACGTTGTTGCAGGCGCAAACCCGATGGTCATCAAAAAGGGCATCCAGAAGGCCGTTGACGCCGCTATCGAGGCTGTCAAGTCCCACTCTCAGCCTGTTAAGGGCACCGAGGACATCGCGAGAATAGCCACCATTTCCTCCGCTGACGAGGATATCGGCAGAATCATTGCCGACGCTATGGAGAAGGTCACCTCCGACGGCGTTATCACCGTTGAGGAGTCGAAGATTGCACAGACCGAGGCAGAGGTTGTCGAGGGCATGCAGTTCGACAGAGGCTACATCTCCCCCTACATGGTAACCGACACCGACAAGATGGAAGCCGTCATCGACGACGCTCTCATCCTTATCACAGACAAGAAGATCGCAAGCATTCAGGATCTTCTTCCCCTGCTTGAGCAGATCATGCACGCAGGCGGAAAGCTTATCATCATCGCTGAGGACATCGAGGGCGAGGCTCTTTCGACCATCCTTGTCAACAAGCTTCGCGGCGTGTTCACCTGCGTGGGCATCAAGGCTCCCGGCTTCGGCGACAGACGCAAGGAGATGCTCCAGGATATCGCTATCCTCACCGGCGGCAAGGTCATCACCTCCGAGCTCGGTCTTGAGCTCAAGGACACCCAGATTTCCGATCTCGGCCGCGCACGCCAGGTCAAGGTCTCCAAGGAGAACACCATCATTGTTGACGGCGCAGGCGACAAGGACGCTATCAAGTCCAGAGTCAACCAGATCCGCACCCAGATTGAGAACACCGCTTCCGACTATGACAGAGAGAAGCTTCAGGAGCGCCTTGCAAAACTTGCAGGCGGCGTAGCGGTCATCAAGGTCGGCGCAGCTACCGAAACCGAGATGAAGGAGAAGAAGCTCCGCATCGAGGACGCTCTCGCAGCAACCAAGGCAGCTGTTGAAGAGGGTTCCGTTGCAGGCGGCGGCGTCGCACTGCTCAACGCTATCCCCGCAGTCAAGGCTCTGCTTGACAGCACCGAGGATTCCGACGAGAAGACCGGCGTGAAGATCGTTCTCAAGGCTCTTGAAGAGCCCGTTCGCCAGATTGCTTCCAACGCGGGACTTGAGGGTTCGGTTATCATCAACCACATCGTTGAGTCCGGAAAGATCGGCTACGGCTACAACTTCGCTTCTGACGGATATGTTGACATGTTCGAGGCAGGCGTTGTTGACCCGACAAAGGTCACCCGCTCCGCTCTGCAGAACGCCGCTTCCGTTGCGGCAATGGTTCTGACCACCGAGAGCCTTGTCACCGACAAGCCCGACCCGGCAGCAGACGCGGCAAACGCTGCAGCGATGGCTGCACAGGCCGGCGGCGGAATGTATTAATCCAAAGCTGAATAAATAATTTGAGCCGCTCGGGCAACCGGGCGGCTTGATTTTTTTGTATTGCAAAATTGAGATTTGTCCATCACTCGAGCCACAGCAAAGTAAAAGCAAGTGTTTCAGCCAATTTTTATAATCAAGCTTTCAACAGCCGCGCCGCAGTGTTTGAAGTCTAACTGAGATAGGCGAGGGAACGGCTTGCGAAGCAAGCCGCACGAGCGACTCTCAAAGCATAGTCGCCTATCGCCATTGGAGCGGGCGCTATGCTCCTTGTTTTTGCCATCATCGCCTTGAGTTAAAGCGAAAAAATCCGCCCGGAATTGGGCGGATTAGTTATTTTATAACCGTATCAATCGCTTTTCTGACATCGGCGGCGACGGAATCTATATCGCGTGCGGCGTCGATGACGACGATATTATCTCTGTCCTTGAGCAGTTCAAACGCGCTGTAATACCGCTCGCGGATGGCGTTTATCTGTTCCGGGTCGCGCTCGAAAATTTCGAGATACACGCGCCCGTTTTCTATTCTCTCGTGGCAGCTCTCCGGGTCGACATCGAAAAAGATGCAGATATCCGGCTTGAGTATGCCCGGGCAGTCGAGGTTCATATCGATGACCCACTGCCTGTCCTCTCCCACCGCCTGATAGGCGATGGACGAATAGTAATATCTGTCGCACACGACATCGATTCCCGCTTCGAGCGTCTTTTCTATGCCGTTGACGGGGTTCAGATTGTGCGCCACGCGGTCTGCGAGGAAGAGCGCGGCGAGCTCCGAGGATGTGCGCTGCCTTGCGCCGCTGAGCACATCTCTTATCATACCACCGGTCACCGACTCGGTGGGCTCGGCGGTCGGATACACATTCCTGCCCTGCGACTTGAGATAAGCACAAAGCAGAGCCGTCTGGGTGCCCTTGCCGGAGCCGTCAAGTCCCTCGACTACAATGAATTTTCCTCTCATAATACGCGGTAGTCCTCCGTGTAAATGAAGGTGCATTTGTCGAGCTGTTTGTCAGACACTTTTATCTTCGACGGGAAGCTCGACTTGACCGCCTTTGCCATATCAATCTGCTCGCCGCAGAGGGTGGCTCTTGCATATTCAAACGCTGCCTCGGTCATTGAAGATGCGGTCAGATCGTCCCACACGATGAACTGGTTCTTCGTGCCGCCGTTCTCTCTTATCGCGGCTCTGACCTTGCTGAACACCTTGGACTTGTTGTCCCACTTCTTGCCGACCTCGATATCAAAAGCGGCGGTGTAGCCGTCATAGATGCTCGGGAAGCTTGTGCCCGCGACGATTATGCCGTTCGGGCAGGCGTTCTTTATAAGCTCCGCCTGAGAAGATATATCGGCGCAATAAGCCGCAATCTTCTTGCCCTCGAAATTCTTGAGCTGGCGGGCGATATCCTCTTTCATGAAACTCTGCGCGCCCTTTATGCCGAGAGCCTGCGAGACATCGTAGCAGTTGACAAATTTATATGTCATGCCGAGCTCCTCGCACTTCTTCTCAGCCGCTTCGCGCGACTCCTTGATACTCGGGGTGCTCTGCTGAACGCCGGTGGCGTAATAGACAAAGACCTGCGCGCCGCGTCCGTGCGCCTCTTCGACCATCATCGCTGCGTCCTTGGCGGTGTCTATCGCAAGAATGGCATCGGCGGACTTCGCAAGAGTCTGGATATTCTCCTCGGGTGCAGTGCAGACGATGAGCTTATCGGGGTTCTTTGCCTTTGCCGCTCTGACTGCCGCGACGGCTCCGAGATTCGCTCTCGCGATAACTATCGCGCCGTAGCTCGCATCGGAGGCGATATCGTTGACGCGCTTATAGAAATCGAGAATGCCCGAAGTGCCGACGCGCGTGTCGGTATAGACAACATGCTCGACATAGGAATATTCGCTCGCAAGCTGAGCCGCACGCTGATATTCCTCGGGGTTCTGCGACAGGGTCGCTGTGACTATGGCGATCTTTTTGCCGGGCGCTTTGCCTCCGGCTCCGCCCGAGCACGCGCACATACCTATGGCGATTGCCAGGATGAGCAGGAATGCTGCTGTGGCTTTGAAAGTCTTTTTCATATGATACACCTTATTTTTCCATGAACGCTTCGGCGATGCGCGCAGTGCTGTGCCCGTCGCAGGCGTCCATAAAATAGTTTCTGAAGTTTTCAATTTCCGTGCTGTCGAAGCCGGACTGCGCCTGCCTGACGGCGGAAATAATGCCCTCGGTATCCCGGACTATAGGGCCGGGAACGAAGTCCTCATATTTGTTATAGAAACTGCGGTCGCGGTCATATTCTTCGAGATCATAGGCAAAGAATATCATCGGACGGCTGAGCAGCGAATATTCAAAAATCACGGACGAATAGTCGCTTATCAGCATATCAGCCGCGCACATGGCGAGGTCGATTCGCACATCTTTTGAGATATCGAACACGAAGTTCTCATATTTTTCGCGCTCTTCGGCGCTGAGCGAAAAGCGTTTCGCCGTCTGCGGATGGAGCTTATACAGCAGGACGAAATCGTCGGACAGCTCCGCGTTCATGCGCTCGATATCGAGCTTCAGATCCATATAGGACTTGAGAATCGAGTTGCCGCGAAATGTCGGGGCATAGAGGATTATCTTCCTGTCCCCTATCTGCGGGAATTTTTTGAGCATCTCCGCGCGGGCGGACGAGACGAAATCGGGATTGAAATAAATATCCGTCCTCGGCACACCGAGCGGTCTGATTATGCTCTCCGGGCAGTTGAACGCCTCGGCATAATACGGAATAATATTGCGAGCCGACACGGTGACTGCGGTATAGGTGTTGTGGATCGGATAGCGTTCGAGGCTTTTTCTGTCCGCGCCCCACTTGAGGTCGGCGGTCGAATAGCCCCATTTTTTGAACGCACCGCACGCATGCCAAAGCTGAATGACCTCGGTGCCCTTTCGCGGATAATTCGCGAACAGCGGGAAGAACGCATCCTCAACAAAGACGAGTTTGCTCGTCGCATATTCGCGCTGGAAGCGGATATTCTGCCTGAACTCCGCCGCCCTTGCGCTTATGCTGCCCGCTCCCGCGGGAATAAGCATCTCGGTGCAGTGCATCCCGCGCGCCTCAAGCTCGCGCTTCATGCAGGACAGGTTGTCCGGAAGCGTTTTGCTGTTCGATGCAAGGAGCACCTTTTTTTCGTCTATCGGCTTTTTCGCCGCGCGCCTGTAGACCGCAGGCCAAATGCGGTAATAGAGCAGGTGGCGGCGCATATCGCCGAGTTTTTTTATCAGTCTTATAAGCAGTGACTTCATCTGTCGCTTTCTTCCTTAAAAATGCAGCTTGGAATTAACTTCCTGCACGGTCTTTTCGTCGAGTTTCAGCACCTTGCGGTCATATGTATACATTCCGTTGACCTCGAACTCGACGTCGCTGACCTGAGTATAGACAGTGGCGCAAAGTCCTTTCTTTATCAGCGGGATGACCTGTTTCTCGTGCAGCTTCTTATAAGCCGCGGAGAGCTTCTCCTTCGACCTGAACATGATATAGCCGAAGCTCTTCTGCTTGTTCCAGACGTGACCGTCGAGAATCATGCTGTATCCGCCGTATTCGCTTATGACGAACGGTCTGCCGTCAAGCTTCGGCATATGAATCGGCAGGATATATTTGTGCATGCTCTTGAGGTCGCAGCCCTTCTGATCGTACCAGCCGCTCGCGTGGTCAACGATTCTCGAGGGATCGTATGCCTTGACGGCATCGCCGATCTCCTTCGCGTCGAACTGACCCCAGCCCTCGTTGAAGGGCACCCAGCAGCCAATGCAGGTGCAGTTATAGAGATTGTCTATCATCTCGAACAGCTCGCGGCGGTAGTCATCACGCCACTCCTTTTCGCCGCGGCTGAACCAGTTATATTTATTATCCTTGACGCCGATGCCGATATTCGGCAGAACACCCGCAAGGATATTTCCGATATACTCGCCGCCGCTGACCATATCCTGCCAGACTATCATGCCGAGTCTGTCGCAGTGATAGTACCAGCGCAGGGGCTCGACCTTGATATGCTTTCTGAGCATATTAAAGCCGAGGCGCTTCATCTCGGCGATATCGAATATCATCGCTTCGTCGTTGGGCGGAGTCAGACCGCCGTCGCTCCAATAGCCCTGATCGAGCAGGCCGCGCTGGAAATAGGGCTCGTTATTGAGCATAAGGCGCGGCAGACCCTGCTTATCCTTGCCGATGCTGAACTTTCTCATGCCGAAATAGCTCTTGACCGTATCAACAGCCTCGCCGTTTCTCTTCACGGTGAGTACAAGGTCATAGAGAGTCGGGCTCTCGGGGCTCCAGAGTTTCGCATCGGGCACGGGAAGATGCGCGTTGAGCTTCATCTCGCCGGAATACACCTGCTCGCCGCCGAGCGAAATCTCAGCCTCTATCGTGCAGCCGTCAAGTCCCTCGCCGGTGCAGGAGACGATTATCTCGCCCGCGTCGATATCGGGGGTCAGGCGCACACAGGTGATATGGCTCTGAGCCACGGGCTCAAGCCACACGGTCTGCCAGATTCCGGAGGTTCCGGTATACCAGAAGCCGACAGATTTGAGAACCTGCTTGCCGCGATTCTGCCAGCCCTTGTCGGTCGGGTCATAGACCTTGACAACAAGTTCATTTTCGCCGTCGACAAGTTCGTCTGTTATATCAAAAGAGAACGGGCAATAGCCGCCGGTATGAGTGCCGACGGAGACACCATTGACAAACACCTCGCACTGCCAATCGACAGCGCCGAAATGCAAAATGCAGCGCTTATTATCAAAGCGGCTGTCGAGAGTGAACCTCTTTCTGTACCAAAGGCGCTCGTCTGGCTGAAGCGCGCGCTGAACGCCGGAAAGCTGGCTCTCGATGGCGAAAGGCAGGATTATCTTGCCGCTGAAATCTTTCGGGCAGGCGTCGCCCGCCGGGGTTATCTCATAATCGCACTCGCCGTTGAGGCACAACCAATCCTCGCGCATAAGCTGCGGGCGGGGATACTCCGGAAGAGGACAGTTTTTGTCCACATCGTCAAAGAATCGGGTTTTCAGATCGTTCACTTACTCAACCTCCGCAATTTAATTAAAAAGTCACATAGTATTATACATTAATTTATGCGTTTTGTCTATAGATTTATTCTCTGTGCCACTTCACGCCCTGGGCGGTATCCTCGAGGACGATGCCCATTTCCTTGAGCTGATCTCTGATTCTGTCCGCCTCTGCCCAGTTTTTCTCCTTACGAGCGTTCGTGCGTGCCTCGATAAGGGCTTCGACATCGCTGTCGAGAGTCTCGGTCTTGCGGTTATAGACGAGTCCGAGCACACCGGTCAGCTCGTCGAACATGGCTATCGCACCCTCAACAAGCGCCTTTGAGGGGGTCTTGCCGACAACATTTGTATTGATATCGCGGACGAGCTCAAATATCGAAGCGATGGCGTCGGCGGTGTTGAGATCGTCGTCCATAGCGGAGATAAACTGCTCTCTGTATTTATCAAATCCGTCGATAATCGCCTTATCGCCGTCATGCTCTGCGTCGGCAGCGTTCTTGAGCTCGAAATCGAGCGAATCGCGGCAAGTATAGAGTCTGTTGAGCGCGGCAATGCACTGCTCGATGATATCGGTGCTGTAGTTTATCGGGCTTCTGTACTGAGCGGAGATGAGCAGATAGCGGATCGGCTCATAGCCGTATTTTTCGGCGACATCGCGCACGGTGAAGAAATTGCCGAGAGACTTCGACATCTTCACATTGTCAACGTTGATGTAGCCGTTGTGCATCCAATAATGGGCGAACGGCTTGCCTGTGAAGCACTCGCTCTGGGCTATCTCATTCTCATGGTGCGGGAAGATAAGATCCTGACCGCCGCAGTGAATGTCAATGGTGTCGCCGAGATAGCGCCAGTTCATCGCGGAGCACTCGATATGCCAGCCGGGTCTGCCCTTGCCCCACGGGGAATCCCATGCGGGCTCGCCGGGTTTCGCGGCTTTCCAGACGGCGAAATCCATCGGCTCGCGCTTGACCTCGCCGACCATTATACGCGCGCCCGCCTCAAGATCCTCAAGCGGCTGATGCGAGAGCTTGCCGTAATCCTTGAACTTCTCGGTGCTGAAATAAACGTCGCCCTGCGCCTCATAGGCGTAGCCCTTTTCGATAAGGGTCGAGATTATCTGAATGATGGCGTCGATATTCTCGGTAGCCTTCGGATTTATCGTTGCGTGGCGGACATTGAGTCCGTCGGCGTCGGTCCAGAACTCTTTTATATAGCGCTCGGAAATCTCGGAGAAATCAACATGCTCCTCGTTTGCGCGTCTGATTATCTTATCGTCGATATCCGTGAAATTCTGAACGAACTTCACATTGTAGCCGCGATATTCGAGATAGCGGCGCAGGATATCGAAGATGCACAGCGGGCGGGCGTTGCCGATGTGGATATAGTTATACACGGTCGGGCCACAGGCGTACATCTTGATCTCGCCCGGAGTTATCGGGACGAGCTCTTCCTTTTTTCTTGTGAGAGTGTTATAGACTTTCATTTATATCTTCCTTTCAGTCAATTTCCTGTGTGTTTTCCTGCTCCTCAAGCTGTTTTCTCAGCTGGGAGACCTGATGCTCGAGCCTGCAAAGCTCCTGCGCGACCGGGTCGGGTATATGCACCTGGTCGAGATCGTCGACCCTAACTCCGTTGCGGCGAACGATATGAGCCGGAACGCCGACGGCGGTACAGTCTGGCGGAATCTCATCGAGAACCACTGCGCCCGCGGCGATATTCGAGTTATCGCCGACCTTGAACGGGCCGAGCACCTTTGCGCCCGCGCCGATCATGACATTGTTGCCGATAGTCGGATGGCGTTTGCCGGTATCCTTGCCGGTACCGCCGAGGGTCACGCCCTGATATATCATAACATCGTCGCCGATAACGGTGGTCTCGCCGATAACGACGCCGGTGCCGTGGTCGATGAAAAAGCGCCTGCCGATGGTCGCCGCCGGGTGTATCTCTATCCCGGTTTTACGCGCCGCCCGCTGCGATATCCAGCGTGCGAGGAAGAACATCCTGCGGCGATAGCACCAATTGGCTCTGCGGTGCATTCTTATAGCTTTAAGACCCGGATAGAGGAAGAAGATTTCGAGCGCGCTTCTCGCGGCGGGGTCGCGCCGCTTGAAGGTACTTATATCCTCCCTGAGCCTGTCAAACATAAATATCAACTCCTTGAGCTCGGATAAAATTGCTGCCGCGATGCGGCGTTGGTTGTTTGGAGTGCGTATGCGCTGTTAATAAGTCTGTGCATTTTCGCGGGCTGATGATATCCGCCCCTACAGCCGCTCAATATACAAATAACATACAAAAAGCCTCCGTTATCCTTGCGGACAACGGAGGCGCCTGAGCGCGGTTCCACTCCTGTTTATATCTCTGCGCGCAAATACGCGCCCGGCCGATAACGGTGCCTTCCGCGCAGGGATACTGTTATTCCCCCTGCGTGCTGACGGGTGCATTTCACCTTCATACGGCAAGGAGCTTTCTCAGCTTCGGGCTCCCTCTCTTTTGCCGCGAATATCCAGCTACTTCTCCCGGTAAACGCATGTTATTTTTTGGTTTTTGTCAGCCGATATGACTCACATATCTACTAATCATTATATTGAAATCACTTGGAAAAGTCAATAAGTTTTTTGCTGTCCACAAAATATGTGATGCCCGAAACGACCGTCAGAACGGCGGTTATCCAGAGCATGATATTCGACACTCTCGCGAGAGTGAACCAGCCGGCGTTTGCAAAAATATCAAACGTCGCGTCAAGCTCGGCAAGGAGCATGATAACAATAGTGAACACCATCTGGCTGACGGTTTTCGCCTTGCCCCAATAGTTTGCGGGGATAACAATACCCTGCGCCGTGGCGATAAGGCGGACGCCTGCGACGGCGAACTCGCGGGTGAGGACTATCATGACGATCCAGATGCTGCACCAGCCCTCGCGCATGAATGCGAGCAAAGCGGCGGTGGTGAGCATTTTATCGGCGAGCGGATCGAGAAGCTTGCCGAAAACGGTGATAAGATTATTTTTTCGTGCAATCTTGCCGTCGAGCATATCGGTCAGTGACGCGACTGCAAAAACGGCGAGCGCGACTATGTAATGACAAGGGAACTCAATAAGCATCAGCGCGAGATAAATGGGCGCGAGGAACATTCTTATGAGCGTCAGTTTATTGGGCAGATTCAGCTTCTGCATGTCAATTCCCCTTTCCGGGTTTATTTTACTGTTCTTCCGAGCAGGTCATATTCGTTGACGCCGAGTATCTCTACATCGACGAATTCGCCTTCTTTTATGAAATCGGGCGAAGTGAAGATTATCTTGCCGTCGATATCGGGCGCGTCCATATATGAGCGACCCGAGTAACTGTCGGTATAATCATCGTAGCTCTCGGTGAGCACGCGCAGGGTCTTGCCGATCATATTGTTGTTCTTCTCGGTCATTATCTCATACTGATCCTGCATGATGACCTCGGCGCGGCGGGATTTGACCTCGTCGTCGACCTGATTCTCCATCTTCGCGGCAGGAGTACCCTCCTGCGGGGAATATTCAAAGCATCCGAGGCGCTCGAACTCCTCCTCGTTGACGAACTCGGCAAGAGTCTCAAACTCGTCGTCGCCCTCGCCGGGGAAGCCGACTATAAACGTCGTGCGGATAGCAATATCCGGCATGCGCTCGCGCAGTTTTCTTATGACCTCGCGGGTCTCTTCCGCGGTGCTGTGGCGGTTCATCGCCTTGAGGATTTTATCGTCCGCGTGCTGGAGCGGCAGGTCTATATAATGGAGCACCTTGGGCTGGGAAGCCATGGTGTCGATAAGCTCGTCGGTTATCTTATCGGGATAGCAATAGAGCAGGCGTATCCACTCGATGCCGTCGATCTCACAGAGCAAATCAAGCAGATGAGCGAGCCTGTATTCGCCGTAGATATCAATGCCGTAGGACGAGACATCCTGCGCGATAAGCACGAGCTCTTTGACACCCCCATTCGCAAGGGTCTTCGCCTCTTCGACTATACTCTCCTCGTCGCGGCTGCGGAAAGGTCCGCGGATGGACGGGATGGCGCAATAGGTGCAGCAGTTCGAGCAGCCCTCGGCTATCTTGAGATACGCCCAGTAATCGGGAGTAGTGAGCACGCGCTCGCCGCACAGGGGAAGCTCTTTTTTGTCGGGAAAAACATTGGTCTGCTTGCCGTCGAGAACTTCGTCAACTATCTTGTCGATATCGCCGTTTGCGCCGATGCCGACGACCGCATCAACCTCGGGAATCTCCTGAAGTATCTCGTCGCGGTAGCGCTCGGCGAGGCAACCGGTGACAATGACCGCGCGGACAAGTCCGTCTTTTTTGAGACCGACCATCTCCAGAATTGTGTCGATAGCCTCCTGCTTGGCGGAGTCGATAAACGCGCAGGTGTTGACTATAACTGCGTCGAGGCGCTCGAAATTGTCCGCATTTTCAAATCCGGCGTTCTGAAGCTTTGCGAGCATCAGCTCACCGTCGACCTGATTCTTCGGGCAGCCGAGCGACACGAATAAAACTCTTCTTTTCTTCATCAAACAGTTCTTCCTTTCGCTTGATAACAGAAATTATACACTATTTTTTCCTTTTCTTATCTTCTAACAGGAAAATTGATCGTCCGTATCTTCATATTCCTCGTCCACAGAGCGCATTGCCGAACGGATATCGGAATAGCCGTAGCCGAGGCGGGTCAGGGCGTTGAAGGTGCGCCGCCTGCCCTTTTCATCGGAAAATTTGCCGGCGAATTTGGTCTCCAGCAGATCTTTTATCCGCTCAACGTCGTCGCCGTCGAGCTCTTCGGCACATTCGCTCGCCGTCTCGCGAGATATTCCGCGCTGTCTGAGTTCCTGTTCGATACGCTTTTTGCCCATGCCGCGCCGCTCATACAGCTCCTGCGCGAGGGTGTGGGCATAGCGCTCGTCGTTGACATAGCCCATCTCTTCAAGGCGTTCGACCGCTTCGCGCGCAAACTCCGCGCCGGAGCGGCGGGCAACTTTTCGCTGGAGCTCCTTTGACGAATGGTCGCGCCGCGAGAGAATATCGACAGCCGCGTTAAATGCACGGCAGGAGCCTGCCGCCTCGCAAAAGGCGGCAAACTCCGCATCGTCAATTTCATCGCCGGAGCGTATATTCTGACTCACCCAGAAATTCCGGGTAACGGTCAGACGGTATTCCCCGTCGACAAGTATATGTATTTTTTGTCCCCTGCCCTGCTGTGCCGTTATCTTCATTAATCGTCGTCATCAACAACGATGTCAAGCTTCGCCTTTGCGCCGGAACGGCTCGTGGGCTTCTTGGGCATCGCGACGGGTGCAGGCTCGGCGGCAGGCGCGGGCTTCTCCGCAGGTTTTGCGGCAGCTCTTGCGGCGTTGTTCTCCGCCATAAGACGCTCGCGAACCTGTGCTTCAAGTTCCGCCATGAAGTCGGGATGCTCGCTGATATAATTCTTGACGTTGTCTCTGCCCTGACCGAGGCGGTTCTCGTTATAAGAGAACCACGCGCCGCTCTTATGGATAATATCATATTTGACGGCGAGGTCGAGTATTTCGCCGACCTTGGATATGCCCTTGCCGTACATGATATCGAACTCAGCCTCTTTGAAGGGCGGAGCGACTTTATTCTTGACTATCTTTGCCCTTGTGCGCGAGCCGATGAACTCGTTGCCGGGGCCTTTGAGCTGCTCTATCTTGCGGACATCGATACGGATAGAAGCATAGAACTTCAGCGCACGACCGCCGGTTGTGACCTCGGGGTTGCCATAGACAACGCCGACCTTTTCACGCAACTGGTTTATGAAAATTATAATGGTATTCGACTTTGAAATCGCGCCCGCGAGCTTTCTGAGAGCCTGCGACATAAGGCGCGCGTGGAGACCGACATGGGAGTCGCCCATATCGCCCTCGATCTCCGAACGCGGAACAAGAGCCGCAACGGAGTCGACGACTATAACATCGATAGCGCCCGAACGGGTCAGGGCTTCGGTTATCTCGAGCGCCTGCTCGCCGTTGTCCGGCTGGGAGACGAGAAGAGAATCGACATCAACGCCGAGATTCGCGGCATACACGGGATCGAGCGCGTGCTCGGCATCGATAAACGCAGCCTCGCCGCCCATTCTCTGAGCCTCGGCGACAACATGGAGCGCGAGAGTGGTTTTACCGGACGACTCGGGGCCGTATATCTCGATTATTCTGCCGCGCGGAAGTCCGCCGATGCCGGTGGCGGCGTCGAGGGTAACAGAGCCGGTCGAGATAGCCTCGACATTCATTGCCGTGTTCTGACCGAGTCTCATTATCGAGCCTTTGCCGAAATTTTTCTCTATCTGCGATATCGCAGTTTCAAGCGCTTTCTGTTTATCTGCCATGTTCGTTCCGTCCTTTCGGGGAGCTGAAATTTTGTTCGTACAAATGTTCTGTTCTTATTCTACATCATACCCCTGCAAAATGCAAGGGTATTTTGAAAATTATTTTGATCTTGCAAGAAAAGCGATGTTTATGGCGTGGTCGCCGACACGCTCGAAGTCGGTTATGGTGTTGAGATAGAGCATACCCGCTTCGGTGTTGCACTCCTTGCGGTTGAGGCGGAAAATATGCGAATCCTGGCATTCGAGGGTCAGGTCGTCGATATGCTCCTCAAGGTCGGAGAGTTCCTTTGCCTCGTTGTCGCTGAGCGACTGGTTATCAAACGCCGCCATCGAACGCTCAAGCAATGTAACAACACTGCCGCAGAGCTGGTTGAGCTCCTCCCTCGCGGGGTCGGAGAACTTGAGCCCCTCGCCGATATTGTGCTGAGCCGCTTCGGCGAGGTTAATCGCATGGTCGCCGACGCGCTCGATATCGTTTATCGCGTGGAAGACGCGGGCGATATAATCCGAGTCGCTGTCGGTTATATCAAGAGCGTTGAGCTTGACGAGATACGAGGTTATATGATGGTTGAGGTAGTTTATGATCTCTTCGTTTTCCATGACCTTGTCGAGATCTTTGTCGCTGCGGTTTATGAGCGCGTGGGCGCTTGTCTCAAAGTTATCGCGCGCGAGCTTCGCCATGCGGGCGACCTCCTTGCTGACCTGCATGACAGCGAAGGGGGGCGTATTGAGCAGGCGGTCGTCGATGAACTTGCAGTGCATCTCACTCTCGCTGTCATCCTTGCCGGGAACGAGCAGGCAGGAGAGCTTGACGAGAACTTTCGCGAACGGGAACATAACAACGGTCGAGACGATATTGAATACGATATGCGATATGGCTATCTGCGCCATCGGGTCGGGCGACAGCTTTTCTATCCACTCGACATAGGGAGTGAGCAGGGCGATAAGAATAAATATGCCCGTGCCGATAAGATTGAAGAGCAGGTGGATAACTGCGGCGCGCTTCGAATTTTTCTTCGCACCGACGGTCGAGAAGAGTGCCGTGAGGCAGGTTCCGATATTCTGACCGAAGAGGACGAAAACGGAGAACTTGAGCGGCACGAGTCCCTGCATGGCGAGAGTCTGGAGCACGCCGACGGACGCCGAAGAACTCTGGAGCACGGCGGTCATGACTATGCCAAGAATAATACCGAACAGCGGGCGCAGCGGCGACTCCGAGACGGTGACGATAAAGTTCATGAAGCCTGCGCTCTCTCTGAGCGGAGCCATGGAATCGGACATCATATCGATGCCGAGGAAGAGCAGACCGAAGCCTGTGAATATTGCGCCGAGGTTCTTGACAACGGTCTTTTTCGACGCGAGCATGAGTATAACGCCGACAAGCACCGACGCCGCCGCGACGCTCGAAAAGTTCAGCGCGATAAGCAGCGAGGTGACGGTAGTACCGATATTCGCGCCCATTATGACGCCGACCGCCTGCGCGAGCGACATCATGCCAGCATTGACAAAGCCGACGACCATGACGGTCGTTGCGGTTGACGACTGGATTATCGCCGTGACGACAAAGCCGACGAGCACTGCGAGGAAGCGGTTTCCGGTAAGCACTTCGAGCATTCTCTTGAGCTTGGCGCCGGCCGCGTTTTCGAGTCCGTCGCCCATCGTCCTGATGCCGAATAGGAACAGACCGAGTCCGCCCGCCATCGACAGAATATTAGCTACGCTCATATTTCAGTCCCCTTATTTCAGTTTTCCTGTCCATTTTCATTTCCTGTTTATGAGACTCAAAGAAAGCCAAAATCTCACATATATATCTTATCAGCTATTCTTGCAAATGTAAACCGCAAAAATAAATTAAAGCGGCGGAACACGGGTTTATCATCCGTATTCTGCCGCTTTTTGATATCAAATTTTCGCTTTTCTGCGTTTTGTAAAAATTGTCAGCACGGTTAAAAGCGCCGGGAAAAATATGGCGCAGAGTATGCCTTTTTTGAGATCGTCGCCGAATGCGCTCGCCATCATTCCGGCAAAAGTGGGGCCGGAAGAGCAGCCGAGATCGCCGCCGAGCGCCAGAAGAGCAAACATCGCCGTTCCACCGCCCTTTATCCCCGCGGACGCCTTGCTGAACGTTCCCGGCCACATGATGCCGACCGAGAAGCCGCACAGCGCGACTCCGACAAGCCCGAGCACAGCGGAGGAGCTGAGCGCAATGAGCAGATAAGACGCCATGCACAGCGCGCCGCTGAAAATCATCATGCCGTCGAGATCGATTTTGTCGCCGAATTTGCCGTATATCATACGCGACACGCCCATAAGCACGGAGAAGAGCATGGGGCCGGCGAGGTCGCCGACTGTCTTTGAGACACCGAGGCCCTTTTCCGCAAAGGTCGAAGCCCACTGGCTGACCGCCTGCTCGCTCGCGCCGGAGCAGAGTATCAGAAGCATGAATATCCAGAACATTCTGTTGCCGAGCAGCTGTTTGAAAGAGAGCCCCGTCTCCCCTTCTTCGATAAGCGGGGCTATCGGGACGCGGATAAAGTTCAGGGCGTTGACTATCGGCACGACCGCCCAGATAAGGGCGAGATACTTCCAGTTAGCCGTTGTGAATATCGAGAAATAGAGCGTTGAAATGCCGACGACAGCGACGCTGCCCCAGCAATAGAACGAGTGGAGCAGGCTCATCATCTTCTCTTTATTATCCGTCGGGCACGCCTCGACTATCGGGCTGACTATAACTTCGAGCAGTCCGCCGCCGACCGCGTAGAGTACAACTGAAATGAGCAGACCGACAAACGGCGAGGGCAGAATATCCGGCAAGACGGTCAATGAAACAAGTCCTGCCGCCGCGAACACATGAGCCATAATTGCCGCCGCGCGGTAGCCTATCTTATCGATAAAGAACGCGGAGAGCAGGTCGATTATAAGCTGGAGAATAAAATTGACGGTTATCAGCGCGGTTATCTTTGAAAGCTCGATGCCGTAGCTCTTGTTAAAAGTCAGAAACAACAGCGGCACAAAGTTGTTGACTATCGCCTGGACGACATAGCCCGCGAAGCAGGCGTTGACGGTCGATTTATAATTTTTCTTCATGAAGCCGCCTTCTTTCTGCGGCGCGGAATAATGAACTCGCGCACGAGCATTATCACCGACAGAGTCAGCGGGAATATGACGGCGCAGAGTATGCCCTTTTTGAGGTCATCGCCGAACGCGCTCGCCATCATTCCGGCAAAAGTCGGACCCGCCGAGCAGCCGATATCGCCGCCGAGGCAGAGAATAGCATACATCGCCGTTCCGCCGCCGTGGAGTGCGGAGGACATCTTGCCTATCGTGCCCGGCCAAAGTATACCCGCAGACAGTCCGCACACGGCGACACCGACAAGACCGAGAATGGGCGAAGAGGTCAGCGAGATAAGAAAATAAGAAGCCGTGCAGACGCAGCCGCTCAGGAGCATCATTGAATCGAGATTTATTCTGTTGCCGAACTTGCCGTACATAAAGCGCGACACGCCCATAAGAATCGAGAAGAGCATGGGACCCGCCAGATCGCCGACGGTCTTTGTGAGTCCGAGCGCCTTTTCGGCGAAAGTCGAAGCCCACTGGCTGACCGCCTGCTCGCTCGAGCCTGCGCAGAGTATGAGCACCATGAATATCCAAAACGCCTTTGTTTTGAGCATATCCTTTATCGAGAGCTTCTCCTCGTCCTCGCCGACGACGGGCGCTATGGGCACGCGGGTGAACATAACGGCGTTGACTATCGGGAGAATTGCCCAGACGAGCGACATTATCTTCCAATTATCCGTCGAGAACAGGGCGAAGAACAGGGTGGATATGCCGACCGCCGCGACGCTGCCCCAGCAATAGAACGAATGGAGCAGGCAGAGCAGCTGATTTGAATTTGTTGACGGGCAGGAGTTGACTATCGGATTTATCGTGATATCCAAAAGACCCGCTCCGACTGCGTAGCAGAACACGGAGACGAGAAGTCCCGCAAAGGCCGAGGGCAGTATCTCCGGCAGAATCGTCATGAAAATAAGACCCGTCGCGCACATCGCATGGGCGAGCACCGTTGAAGCGCGGTAGCCGATGCGGTCAACGAACAGCACCGCCGTCAGATCGACGAATATCTGAATAAAAAAGTTCGCGGTGATTAAAACGGTTATTTTCGAGAGCTCTATGCCGTACTGCGCCTGAAAGGTCAAAAACAGCAGCGGCGCGAAATTGTTGACGACCGCCTGCACGACGAACGCCGTAAAGCTCGCTGCAACCGTATGTTTATATCCTATCCTTTTCATTTTCGTTCCCCCAACAGAGAATTGCACACAGGTGCCGTGCTTATCATTAACCATTTTGATTTCCAAACACAACACAAAAGGCATTTTAGCACAAAGCGGAAGTTAAATCCATAGATTTTAAAAAAAGAGCAAGGTGCTCAAAAATTGCAGAAATGCGGCGGCGAGTTAGGTCATAAATGCAGACAAAAAGCGAACCGCCGGACGGGAGTCCGACGGCAGCTATAAGAAATGTGCAGTTTTCGGTATCAAAAGGAGCGGCGCGCAAACCGGACGCCGCCCCGCGAATTCCCCGCCGGGAAGTTAATTTATTTTTTGAAAGGGATGGTCTGCTTGGCGGGGATAGGGAGTAAGCTTATTTACCGAAAAGCTTTTTGAAGAGGTTGATTATCGCGCGGAAGGGAGCGAGGATGATATCAAAGATTGTTGCAAAAACGCCCTTGCTCTTTGCCTCAATTTCAAAAGTATCGGAAACAGTTGAACCGTCAGCGTGCGTTATCGTAACGGTTACAGTTGCGCTGCCCTTGGAATTCGCCTTAACTTCACATGACGTTCCATCTTCGGACGGAGTGAGAGTGATACAGTCGGATGAAGTCGACCACGAAACGGTCGAGCCGTCGGAAAGGTTGCCGGAATTGATTGAGATCGTCGCAGTTTTTCCTTTCTTGATTTCCACCGTCTCGGTCTGCTGCGCTACACGCTCAACGAGAACCGACGCGCTTTGGCTCTCTCCGCAAAGTACCTTTTCGCCACCTATATCCTGATAGAACTTAATAATATAGTCGTATCTTCCGGCTTCCGAAACAGTGTTGTCAACAAACGAAGTGTTACCGGAATCGGTTTTTCCGATATAAACATATAATTTTGCTTCATCGAGTTTTCTGTACACCTCGTATGTCGAAATTCCGTCTATTTTATCCCAAGCCAGTTCTATACTGAAGCCGTTCGCAGCATCTGCGTAAGTAACCGCTCTGGTCTTCGGCGAACTGCTGTTGGCTCTGATGTTGATATCAAGCCTCGGATCTTTCGGGATATTGCCGGACATTATCGTGCATACTTCCTGAGAATACTTACTGTAATATGTTTTTCCGTTGTATCTGACAACAGTTCTTGCAGAATAATAGCACTTTGTTGTTCCGGGATTTTTATCGGTAAACAGATTTACTCTGTCAACATCTGAAATAGCCCCTATCAGTTTCTTTCCGCTCTCACCCTGTCTGCGTCTGTATATCTCAACAGTGGTCACTACGCCGCTTTGCGATTCATTGAATCCGGTGCTCAAGAAGTAGTTATTCTTAACTCTCACATCCACTCCGATTGCGCCGACCTTGCAATATATCTCAGGCGTTTCGGCGGGATTCGCCAAAGTGGTATACTCTTCGCTCCAATCGGAATATTCTATCTTTCCGGTCGTCAGCTTTGCATATGTTCTGACCCTGTAGGTATATGTATCGCTGTTGCTGAGAGTTATCGAGTGCGAAGCGGACTTTGCATACGGATTTGCCAAATCGGCAAGCATACTGTAGCTGCCGTTGTTTTTCTTATACTGAACCTGAACACCGCTGATCGGCTTAAACCCTGCCGCATACGAAGGAACATTGAAGTACACCGTAGCTTTGCCGCTTAAATCGATTTTTACCTGCGTTATCGTGCTGGCATATTTCGGGCTGGTCAAAATGTTCTGACAGAGTGTATCATACATCTCCGGATAATCGGTTTTCAGATAATTGTCTGCAAAAATCCAGGATATCGAGATAAGATCTATAAACTCTTTGTTGCTCTTCTGTATGCTGTTGGTGCAGCGTTCTATTTCGTCATACTTCGCATTTCCGCCGTTAATCCAGTTTGAAACGCCGTTTATGAGACCGTCGTTGCAAGCGGTTTCGCAGAATTTGCGGCCGTTTTCGGCATCGAGATTGAGAACAGAGATATAGAGTCTGACGGAATCTATATACGCATTCGCCGCCTCTGTGGTTTTGTTTGCCGAATACTTTTTCTGGAGGGACAGCGACGCTTTTCTCGCTATATCAACAAACTCGACCGTGCTCTTGGCAAGATAGTAATTGTCGCGCGTGTTTCCGGTTGAGAAAAGCATATTGCAGATGCCCTCGCCTACCGCCGCACCGATTTTAACTCCTTTGATAATCGGTCCGGCTATCGGAACCATATCCGCCAGGTCGCCCCAAAAATCGCCTACAAACTCTTTCAGAACGGTCACGCCGATTCCCGCCACCGATCTTACCATAGTGCCGCTGAGGGCATTCATCTCGCTCACGCAATAATTTTTGACGTTGCCGAGCGCCGTGCGCATATCCGAATCGGTCGACTGAGCGTACATCTCGTCAATAACGGCTTTCAGGCTTTCGCGCATTCTCGCGACCATCATGCAGTTGACAAAAGCATTTATTACTTCTTTTGATGACTTTGCAATTTTCAGCACCGAATCGACGCATGTCAGAAGATCGCTAAGACAGTTTACCGCACCGACATCCTGCTGGTAATCCGCATATGCTGCCTCAACAAGCGCCTTTGTCTTTGTCTTTCCGTTTGAAGTATCTTCACCGTATTTCTTATAAAAATCTTCAAAGGTTTTTATGCCCTCTGCGCCGTATATCTTTTTCGCTGCGCTGTTGAGGGATTTAGTCCAGCCCACCAGATCCCTCGCGGCAGAGGTCGAAATGATATCACTGAACTCCGGGCTGCCGAGAACATCCCTTATTGCGTCAAAGATAATCAGCTCGCGCTGCTTTTCCTTATCGAGCGCAATTTTAGCCCCGTTTGCGGGATTGGAAATGCATTTAAAGCCATCCCAAACTTTAAAAGCCGTATCGCCCATCTCTTCGACGATAGTTCTCGTTATGGGCCTATAACCGTTGTAATACCACGAGAGCCGCTCATGCTCGGGAGTTTTTTCTTTTCTGTTTCCGCTCCAAATGTCAGCGATGTAGATCGGCTGGTTAAAAGGGGCGGAGCTGGTGGGGTCAGTGTCGCCGGATCCGAATACAATGCAGTTTACCAAACAGTCATTGTTCGGACCGATTGATACTTTTGACCACTGTTCGGGAGTACCGGTGTAGTAAACGTCTTTGAGGCCGGTGCAACCGTTGAAAGCAGAGCCTCCAATGCTTGTTACGCTGTTGGAGATCGTTATGCTTCTGAGGCTGGTGCAATTCGCGAAAGCCCCGTTTCCGATGCTTGTTACGCTGTTGGGGATCGTTATGCTTGTGAGGCCGGTGCAACCCCAGAAAGCCCCGTTTCCAATGCTTGTTACGCTGTTGGGGATGGTTATTCTTGTGAGCCTGCTGCAACTGAAAAACGCATCATTGCCGATGCTTGTTACGCTGTTGGGGATCGTTATGCTTGTGAGGCTGGTGCAATCCCAGAAAGCCTCGTCTCCGATGCTTGTTACGCTGTCGGGGATCGTTATGCTTGTGAGGCCGGTGCAACGTCCGAAAGCCCCTCTTCCGATGCTTGTTACGCTGTTGGGGATTGTTATGCTTGTGAGGCCGGTGCATTCGCCGAAAGCCCCGTCTCCGACGCTTGTTACGCTGTTGGGGATTGTTATGCTTGTGAGGCCGGTGCATTCGGAGAAAGCCCTGTATCCGATGCTTGTTACGCTGTTGGGGATTGTATATGAAGTCTGAGATTTTCCTTCGGGATATCTTATTAATTCGGTCTTTTTCTTGTTAAACAGAACACCGTTATTGTCGGAATAATAATTATTTCCACTTGCAACATTAATGCTTGTGAGGCCGGTGCAACCGTCGAAAGCATAGTTTCCGATGCTTGTTACGCTGTTGGGAATCGTTATGCTTGTGAGGCCGGTGCAATCGGAGAAAGCAAAGATTCCGATGCTTGTTACGCTGTTGGGGATCGTTATGCTTGTGAGGCCGGTGCATTTGTAGAAAGCACTGGGTTCGATGCTTGTTACCGGCTTTCCGTCGATTTCAGACGGTATTGTTATTGCGCCCTTTGCCGATCCTTTGCAGTCGGTTATTGTGACCTTGTTGTCCGAGCTGACCTCATAAGTATAAATGCCGTAAGTTTTCCCCTCCGCCTCGGCTTTGGGCGCGAAAAGGCTTGCGAAATCAACGCCGGCGAGCTCGTTCAATGGCGCGACTCCGAGCACCATGATGAGTGCAAGGGTCAGAGCCAAAAGCGATTTGAAAATATTTTTCCGCTTTGTTTTCATTGTTTTTTACCTCCGCTTTGTTTTTATGCGCTATTTTTTCGGCAGTGCCGTTTTATGCCTCGGTTGCGTTTTATGTCTCTTCGGCAGAATTCTCTCAATTATATATTAGCACTCTGTCAGAAAAATACAATATACTTAGTATAATTGACGGGTTTTGAGGATAAATAACCGTCTTAAATTCTTTATTTCAATATTATTCGCTGTCGATCGGCGTTTCATGTGCTTTCGATGTCGTATATATTTATACTCTATATATCGACAATTGTCAACATATTGAGCATAAATTAAAATGGCGTTGAGGTGATTTTGTGATTACTTATGAGCCGTTTTACAAAACCATGAAAGACAGAGGGATGACGACATACAAGCTGATAAGGGATTTCAACATCAGCCGCAGTCTCATAGACCGTCTCAAGCATAACAAGCCGATAAGCACCGTGACGCTTGATGACCTGTGCAATATTTTGAACTGCGATGTCGATGGAATAATGCACCATATTCCGGACGAGCCCGACAAAAGCAAATAAGCTCCGAAGCCGTTGCCTCGGAGCTGCTTTTTATATGCCGTTTCTGCGATTATAAAAGTAAAAATCCCCGAAACCGTTCGATTTCGGGGATCTTTATGGAGCTGCTAACCAGATTCGAACTGGTGACCTCATCCTTACCAAGGATGTGCTCTGCCACCTGAGCCATAGCAGCGAATGGCGACCCGGAACGGTCTCGAACCGTCGACCTCTAGCGTGACAGGCTAGCGCTCTAACCAACTGAGCTACCGGGCCAATTTGTCGGCTCTCACCGAACGCACATTATAATAACATAAGATTCCGGGTTTTGCAATACCTAATTTTAATTTTTTTGCGCCGAGGACGGTTTTTTTGACGAAGTTTGTCTGATATTCTGATTTTTTGCCAAAATGTGCCGCGTTTTATGCTTTATTCCCGCTCCCGTTTGCGAATCTGCCGTAGCGTCGCATCGGTACAGCGCACACGGCGACGCCGATCGCGCCGAGGATTATCCAGAAAATAACCGTCGCAGTCCAGCCGAATTTTTCGGACACCGCGCCGAAGCCGTAGGTCGATATCGCGCTGCCTATATATGTGCAGCAGTTGAATATACCGCCGACCGTCGATGCGCGCCCGAATTTCGCAAAGTGCACCGGTATGAGCGTCATAAGCAGATGGTTCATGGCGGCTATTATTGTAGTAAACAGCGCCAGGAGTATCACGCAAATGGCGATAGGATATTTGCCGACAAAGACTATGCCCATCAGCGGTATCAGCGTCATGGCGAAGCCGAACGCCGACGTTGCGGCCTCGTTGAGCCTGAACACCTTCTCATAAAGCTTCGTTCCTATCCACGCGCCGCTGAGATTGATTATCGGCATAATCGCCGACAGCAGCAGCGAAAACGAGGCGGAGACGTCATATTTTTCGGTAATAAGCGTGGGCACCCACGAGCTGACTCCGTCCTTCAGCATACCCTGGACGAGCACGCCGACGCATATGACCGACGCGCCGGAAATCATAAAGAGCTTGCCGAGCGAGATTTTTTCGCCGGTATTCTCATGGACGGGAAGCGACGGCTTCTCCCCTTTTCCGAGGATTTTCGAGGTCTTTTTCGCGCATATGCACCAAAAGACCAGCACGCAGGTTATTATTCCGGCGGGGATATAAAACGCAAAATGCCACGACGCGAATTTTATCGCCGCCGCAGATATCACATAGGAGAGCAGGCTGCCTATCGGGAACGACGACGCTATGTGCAGACACGCACGGCTGCGCTGCTCCTCCGGCAGGACGGTGGCTATTATATAGAGCACGGGTGTCCAGAGCATGGACTGAACTATTCCGTTAAGTCCCCAGATAATGCTCATGGTGATATAGTTCGACGAACACAGCGGCATTATAATATTGGCGCACACCGTCCCGGCGAGCCCCGCGCCTATCATTTTATAGGGAGACACGCGGTCGCCGAGGATTCCGCTGAATATCTGACCCGCTCCGTAGCAGAAGAAATAGACCGTGCCGATAAATCCGGCATGGGGCTTTGAAAACACGCCGTCCGCGACTATCGCGGTGAGCGCGGCGGTATAGTTTATTCTGCCGAGATACGAGGCACAATAAGCCGCCCAGCAGGCAACAAAAAGCAGCGTGCCCGCCGAAAGTATTTTTTCTTTGTTCCTGGGCTGTTCCATGACTCTCTCCCAAACCGTGATGAAGCAATTATAACACCCGGTTATTTTTTGTCAACGGTCTTTTTGCCGCAACTTGTTGAGTTTGGAAATATTATGTGATATACTTAACAATGTATGAGGCAACATATTTCAACGGCTTACAGGAGAGGCAAATGAAATCTATCAAAGAAATTTACAGAATCGGACGCGGCCCGTCAAGCTCGCACACCATGGGACCCGAGTCCGCCGCCAAGATGTTTATCGGCGAGTTTCCGTCGGCGGACAGGTATGAAGCGGTTCTCTACGGCTCACTCGCAAAGACAGGAAAAGGTCACGGCACGGACAGAGTTCTGCGCGAGACTTTCGCGCCCCGCGTGCTCGACATAAAATTCGACATGACGACGACCGACATCCCCCACCCCAACACGCTCGACTTCGCGGCGTTCGACAAGGACGGAAACGTCATCGGCAAGCGCAGAGTCTGCAGCGTCGGCGGCGGTGCGATAGAGATAGAGGGCAGAAAGGACGCAGAGCCGCCCGAAGTCTACCCATTCAAGAATTTTGCGGAGATAAAAGAATACTGCAAGAAAGAAAATATCCGTATTCCCGACTTAGTTGAAAGATTCGAGGGCAAAGGAATCTGGCATTATCTCGACCGCGTGTGGATCGTCATGAACAGCTGCATCAAGCGCGGACTTGCCGCCGAGGGCGAGCTGCCCGGCGGGCTCGGCATAATGAGAAAGGCTCATATGCTCAACAACCGCCGCCACATGGACGAGAGCCCGGAGACGCGCGAAAACAGGCTCGTTTGCGCCTACGCCTACGCAGTCAGCGAAGAGAACGCCTCCTGCGGCGAGATAGTAACTGCCCCGACCTGCGGTGCGTGCGGAGTTCTGCCCGCAGTTCTGCGATACACGGCGGACAGGCGCGGATTCTCCGAAAATGAAATTCGCAGAGCCATTGCGACCGCCGGAATCATCGGCAACGTTATAAAGACGAACGCCTCGATAAGCGGCGCGGAGTGCGGATGCCAGGCGGAGATAGGCTCGGCGTGTTCAATGGCGTCGGCGGCGCTCGCGGAGCTCTACGGCATGGACACGGATCAGATAGAATACGCCGCAGAAGTCGCGATGGAGCACCATCTCGGACTCACCTGCGACCCCGTCATGGGACTCGTTCAGGTGCCCTGCATCGAGCGCAACGCAGTCGCCGCGATGAGGGCGATAAACGCAGTGAGCCTTGCAAACTTTTTGACATACACAAGAAAGATATCGTTCGATCTGATAGTCGAGACGATGTATCAGACGGGCAAGGATCTTTCAAAAATATACCGCGAGACGAGCGAGGGCGGACTCGCCAAGCTCTATAAACCCGCACAGAAAAACGAATCCACGGAGGAAATAAAATGAGCAAGCAGTTAAGACATCCTGCAACGGGCGACACCGTTGCAACGATAAAGACAAACAAGGGCGACATAAAAGTCGTCCTCTTCCCCGACGCCGCGCCCAAGGCGGTCGAAAATTTCACGACCCACGCGGACAACGGCTACTATGACGGGGTTATCTTCCACCGCGTTATCCCGGATTTCATGATCCAAGGCGGCGACCCGCTCGGCAAGGGTATCGGCGGCGAGAGCATCTGGGGCAGACCGTTCAAGGACGAGTTCAGCCGCGACTACCACAACCTCAGAGGTGCGCTGTGCATGGCGAATGCAGGTCCGAACACGAACGGCAGCCAGTTCTTTATCGTTCAGGCTCCGTCGGTTGACGAGCGTTTTATCCCGCAGATGGAGCGCCTGCCCGATATGTTCACGGACGAGTCTATTGAGGACTACAAGGCAGTCGGCGGAACCCCGTGGCTCGATTTCAGACACACCGTGTTCGGTCAGGTGTTCGAGGGCATGGACGTTGTCGACGCGATAGCCTCGGTTGACCGCGATTCCTCGGACAAGCCGCTCGAGGATGTCGTTATAAATTCCGTCGAAACTCAGACGCTTTGATTTTTGCTCTTTACTTTCAAATTTTAGTGTGCTAAAATATATACATGTACGCGGAGTCAAACCCAATATGACCGCGAAAAGGAGTAACTTTGATGAACGGCAAGCTGAAAGACAGCAACGTTGATTTTCTGTTCAAAGCGGTTCTCGCCCTCGAGAATATCGACGAGTGCTATGATTTTTTTGAGGATCTCTGCACCGTGACCGAGCTCAAGGCTCTTTCGCAGCGCATAGTTGTTGCGAAGATGCTCAGCGACAAGCAAGTTTACAGCGAGATAGTCAGCAAGACCGGCGCGAGCACCGCCACGATAAGCCGCGTCAACCGCTCGCTCAACTACGGCTGCGACGGATACGAGAAGATATTCGAGCGCATCGACGCCGCAGAGGCAGAGAAGAAAGACTGATAATGAGCGAATATTCATTCTTTGCCCGTTTTTATGACGAGCTGACGCAAAATGTTGATTACGAGAGAAGAGCAGAGCATTTTTCTGCTCTTCTGCTTTCATATGGGATAAAAAGCGGAACGGTTCTCGACCTCGCCTGCGGCACGGGCACCCTGACTTCACTGATATCCGCGCGCGGATACGACATGATCGGCGTTGATTCAAGCCCCGATATGCTTTCCCGGGCTCAGAACAGGGCTTTTGAAGAGGGGCAGAACATTCTGTTTCTCTGCCAGCAGATGCAGACTCTCGACCTTTTCGGAAAAATCGACGCCGCGCTCTGCACGCTCGACAGCATCAATCATCTGACCGAGCCCGAGGATGTCAGAGAGACATTCCGCCGACTCGGCACATTCATCCGCCCGGGCGGGATGTTCATATTCGACGTGAACACGATATACAAGCACCGCGAGATTCTCGCAGACAACTCGTTTGTCTACGAATACCCGGATGTTTTCTGCGTCTGGCAGAACAGCCTCGACGATGAGACGGACACGGTGGACATCATACTCGACTTTTTCGAGGAAAACGAGGACGGGACATACGAGCGCACGAGCGAAGATTTCAGCGAGCGCGCATATAGCCTCGACGAGCTTTCAAAATGGCTCGGCGACGCGGGATTTGACATTGAAAACATATATGACGGCATGACAAACGAACCAGTCAAAGAAGATTCCGAGCGCGCGGTTATTGCCGCGAGGCGCAGGAAATAACAGGAGGACAAAAATATGGGCAAGCTTATACGCTGCATTTCCGAGGACGGCACGCTGACCGTTATGGCTGCCGACACAACGGATATAGTAAACAGGGCGCAGAAAATTCACGGCACATCCGCCGTTGTTTCGGCGGCTCTCGGCAGGCTGCTGACGGCGGCGAGCCTCATGGGCAGCGCACTCAAAGGAGCGGACGATTCCGTCACGCTCAGGATAAACGGAAACGGCCCTGCGGGCACCGTGCTCGCGGCGTCGGACAGCCACGGCAACGTCAGAGGATACGCTGTGAACGCCGTTGTTGAGCTGCCGCTCAACGACAAGGGCAAGTTGGATGTTTCCGGCGCAGTCGGCAAGGACGGCTTTTTGACCGTTATCAAAGACCTCGGACTCAAGGAGCCTTATGTCGGTCAGGTGCCGATAGTCAGCGGCGAAATCGCTGAGGACATCACGAATTATTTCGCGACGAGCGAGCAGATACCGACCGTCTGCGCTTTGGGCGTACTCGTCAACCCCGATCTCACGATAAGAAAGGCGGGAGGATTCATAATCCAGCTGCTCCCGACCGCCGACGACACAATTATAGACAAGGTCGAGAAGTGCATCAGCGACATTGAGCCTGTGACGACAATGCTCGACAAGGGGCTCTCCCCCGAGACCATCTGCCGCACCGTGCTCCCCGCTTTCAAGCTCGACGTGCTCGACACCTCGGAGCCGGAATACCGCTGCAACTGCTCGCGCGAGCGCGTCTCCCGCGCGCTGATAAGTATGGGCAGAGATGAACTCGAAAAGCTCAAGGAGGACGAAAAGACCGAGGTCTGCTGCCAGTTCTGCGACAAGAAATATGTGTTCACGCCCGCAGATATCGACAGGCTGCTTGAAGAGAGCAAGGGAAAAGAGGATAAATAACGAAAGCCTCCGCGAGCAACAATGCTTGCGGAGGCTTTTATGATTATTTTAATACGGATAAGGCACGAGGTCTTTTAGAGTCACAGCAGTATCGGAATCAACAAGAATTTCTATATTCTCCGGGCTGCCGAGCTGCATCATAAACTCACGGCAAGCTCCGCACGGAGGCAGTATCTCTCCCGTTTTTGTTACCGCAATGACCTTTTTCGCGGCATACTCCCCGTTGGTTATCATCGTTGACAGCGCGTTTCGCTCCGCGCACATACCCAGCGAGCAATCGGTGTCGATACACACGCCCGTATACACATTCCCTTTATCGGTCAGCACGGCGGCGCCCACCCCGCCGGAACACATTTGTTCCGATATCACTTTCGGCACTGCGACAGCAAGCGCGGCGGCATATAATTTTTCCCATTCCGTTGTCATAGAATCACCCTTTCGTTTTACTGCGCATTTTGCTTTGCGGTGTTGATAGAGGAGATGAGGAGCACCCGTATGTTGGTACAGGCTGAGTCGAGAGTTTTATATCGGTCTTCGCTTATGTAATCGGTTCTGTATAAAAGCTCTATCCAATAGCCTGTTTCGTTCGCTTCTTTGAGCGCAATTTGGAGTTTTGATATAAAATCAGCCTTTCCATGGGCATACCGCGCTTCTCTGATATTCGCGCCGATGCTTGTTCCCGAGCGACCTATCTGGTTCGAAATTATTGACTCATGAGCAGACTTGAGCTGTTTTACAAGTTGGATTATCATCACAGCAAAGTCCATTGACTGAGCCGAAAGCTTATCTTCCCGCACTTTTATCCCTCCGATTTTAACATACATTATAATTTTTATATCTGCAAATGAAGTGTCCGCTTCGCGGACATGAAACGCAATAAATTGCATGAAGCGTCCGGAACACCGGACATTAAGTGAAGCACCGGATATTCATTTGCCGCAGGCATACTTCATGCGGCAGCACCGCTCTTCATTTTTCATGCTCGAAGAGCGCTTCATTTCCAAAAATAAGAGCACTTGCAAAAGCAAGTGCTCTTATTTTTGGAGGCGCCACCCAGATTTGAACTGGGGCATCGAGGTTTTGCAGACCTCTGCCTTACCACTTGGCTATGGCGCCGTATTGAATTGTACGCTCTCTCTGTCAAAAAAATGCCAATTAAATTTAATTGGCATTAAGAGAATGGAGCGGATGACGAGGCTCGAACTCGCTACCTCCACCTTGGCAAGGTGGCGCTCTACCGGATGAGCTACATCCGCACAGTTGGTGCCTCCGGCCGGAATCGAACCAGCGACACGCGGATTTTCAGTCCGCTGCTCTACCAACTGAGCTACAGAGGCAAATATATGAAAACCGGCATAACCGGATTTCGGCGAAATAATGGCGACCCGGAACGGTCTCGAACCGTCGACCTCTAGCGTGACAGGCTAGCGCTCTAACCAACTGAGCTACCGGGCCATTTTGGTGGGAACAACAGGGCTCGAACCTGTGACCCCTTGCTTGTAAGGCAAGTGCTCTCCCAGCTGAGCTATGCTCCCTGATCGATCGGTTTTTCGTCCGACGACGCAGACTAATATACTATAAATTCGTCATTCTGTCAAGCCTTATTTGCAATTTTTTTCAGTTTTTCTTAAAAAAGTCTCCGCCGCGCCCGACAACGGAGACTCTATTCAAATTTTGCGCTTATTTTGCATATATCGCGCCGATTATCTTGTTCATGGTCTTCCACGACATGAGGCGGGGGAGGAAGGTCAGGAACGAATAGCTCGCGCCGATGGTGTATATCGGGCTCACCTTTTTCTTCATGGCGACATTGGCGATAAATTTTCCGGCGACCGCGGGATCCATGCCGGTCTGCTCGTCATGCTCCATGCGGGAGACAGAGCGCCCGATGCGTCCGCCGTAGACATCGTCGCCGTCGACCGTCTTTTCGCGCGCCTTTGTAAAGCCCGTTTTTATATCGCCCGGCTGAACCGCGCAGACGGTGACACCGTAGGGGCGAAGCTCGTTTGCAAGAGCCATGGTATATGAATTTGTCGCCGCTTTCGCTGCGGAATAATAGGTCTGGAACGGAATCGGAATCTGCCCGGCGACGGAGCTGATATTGACTATTCTCCCCTGCCCCGCTTCGCGCATAACAGGAACGACGGCGCGGTTCATATTCACCATGCCGAAAAAGTTCGTGTCAAAAAGGCGCTTGGCGTCCTCGGTCTTTGTGAACTCAACTGCGCCCGAGATGCCGAAGCCCGCGTTGTTGACGAGCACATCTATCTTGCCCTCGCGAGCGACTATCTCATCGACCGCTTTTTTCACTGCCGCTTCGTCTGTCACATCGGCGACGAGGTGGTTGAGTCCCTCGATACCCTGCGCGCGGCGGCTGAGTTCATAAACGGTATATCCCGCATTTTTAAGCGCGAGCGCGGTCTGCATGCCTATGCCTGACGTTCCCCCGGTCAGGACCGCTATCTTTTTATCCATAAAATGCACCTCCGAACTGAATAACAGGTAGATTATACCACAACTGTATTGCATATTCAATGCGGGCGGAGAATGCAAAAATTTCTTTTTTCTGTTGACAAAGGCGAAAATACATGATAGCATATATGCATAGATACTCAATGCATTGAGTAAAATTGTATACGAGGTGATAGTATGAAAATAAGCAAGGAACTCGCAAAGGGCAGTACGGGACTTTTGGTGCTCAGCGTCATATCAAAGACCGATATGTACGGCTACCAGATAATCAAGACGCTCGAAGTGATGAGCGAAAACGTGTTCAGCCTCAACGAAGGCACGCTCTACCCCATTCTGCACTCGCTCGAAAAAGAGGGTTCGCTCGAATCTTATTGGTGCGAAGCGGAGGGCAGAAAACGCAAATATTATAAGATAACCGAATCGGGGCTCGCCGAGCTCGCGGACAAAAAGCGCGAGTGGCAGAGCTTCTCAGGCGCCGTTTCAAAGGTACTGGGAGGTGCGAAGCTTGCAGCAGAGGTTTGACGGATTTCTCGACTATGTCTGCGGCAATATAATCTCGAAACGCGAGCGCGAAAACACCAGGAATGAGCTTTATGACCATCTGATGTGCACCTACGAATGCAACCTCGCGCAGGGTATGGACGAGGAGCACGCGGCAATCGAAGCGGAGAACTCCATGGGCGACAGAAATGCTGTTCGTGCGCAGCTCGAACAGGTTCACGCGAGCTTTCCGGAGCTCGACTTCAAAAAAGCCCTGGCGCTCGTTACGGTCGGCTTCGTTTTCATGAGCTTTATGCTCGAAGTCTCCTACCCGCTTTTGAAAGAAGTCATTCAGCTTTTCGGCATGGCGCTGGTCTTCGCCGGGACATTCTGCCTGCGCAAAGCGAGCAAGAGGCTCGGTCAATCTTTTGCCGTGTTCTCGGCGCAGTTTGCACTTTTTGCCGCAAATATCATTTTATACCCGCTCAGTGAGAAATACAGTTGGCTCCCAACCGTTCTGCTCGTGGGCTCATATATATGCGCCGCCGTGTTCTGGACACTGTTTGCACTGGGGCTGAAAAATCTCGCAAACGGGCGCGAAGCGGCAAAGCATCCGCCGTATTCGGCATGCATATATCTCAACGCGGCGTTAAATATTGCCAACACTATACTCGTACTGCTCGCATTCTCAAGCGGCACTTACAGCGCGGACAAAAATATCAAAATAGAAGGCTTCCACGCGCTGATATTTATTATAGTCGCAGTCGCCGCGATCGTTGTCACGCTTATCACGCTCGTCCGCGCGAACAAACTGCTTTTTGAAAGCGGGCACGAATACACCGTTGAATCATCAAGCGGCAAGAAAGCGGTGCTTGTGATATGCTCGTTTGCGCTCGTATTCATTCTCAGCGGTGCTGTCGATTTTGCTCTCGCCGAGCGCAAGGCGGAAACGCAGCCGTATAACACACACGACATATCTATGAGCGACAGCGAGCGTGACAGAATATGTGCAATACTTTCGAGCTACGGGATATCGGACGACAACATTGCCCTGCTCCCGGACAGCGAACTGCAAAAATACAGCAATGCAGTCAGCGCAGACAAGCTCGACGACACGATGAAAGATCTTATCGCAAACTGGAACGCCCGCCCGGAGTTCAGCTTCAAAAGCAAAGATATCGAATATAATTTCGAGCGGCACGAATACTGCATAATCATCGATTCCGGAGAGCCGCACAACTATATTCGCACACTGTATTTTCTCGAATTGCAGGATTCCGAGCAGACGAGAAACGACCGAAAATATGTTGACGGCATGATTTTCAACTACACCGACGCAACCGCCTCGAATTATCTTATGCCGCTCAACATGGGCGGAGAATACAACGGCGATCTTTTCATGATACTGACAGAAGAGAACGGCGGTCTTGTAAAAAACAAGCCGCTTAACATACAACCGGACAGCAACGCGTCGATAAACAGAATAAACCGCGTTGAATTTCAGCTCAAAGACGGCATGAAGATAATCTATGCCGCCTATCTCGGCGAGCCGAGCGACGATTCGAGCAAAATACTCACGGCGAATTACACGGTACAGTATGTCCACCGCAAACTGCCGATACAGTCGCCTGCGAGCCGCACGCTCGCACAACAGACAGAAATATCCACGCCGGCATATTGCCGCAGCTATGATGTGCATCCGTGCGATGTGTCATATGAGTCGATATTCAAAGAGCCGTTCAGTGACAGCGAAGACGAAGCTTCTGATTTCACGGAGGATATAATACAATGAAAACTGCCCGAAAGCGGACAGACAGGGTAAAACAACAAACAACGGAGGTGCAATATAATGGGCAGGTTTGACAAATTTCTTGACTATGTCTGCGGCGATATAATCTCAGACCGTGAGCGCGAAAACACCAGGAATGAGCTTTATGACCATCTGATGTGCACCTACGAATGCAACCTCGCGCGGGGTATGGACGAGGAGCACGCGGCGATTGAGGCGGAGAACTCCATGGGCGACAGGAACGATGTCAAGACAAAGCTCGGTCAGGTTCACGCGAGCTTTCCGGAGCTCAGATTCAAGAGCGCACTTGCTCTCGTTATCGCCGGATTCTTCTTTGCATCGTTCCAAATAAGTCTGCTCAGCGGCATGGACATACTCATAAAGCTGTTCGGTCAGTCGCTGATGATAGCGGGCATATTCTGCCTGCGCAAGGCACACAAGAAGCTCGGATTATCATTCGCCGCGATAATGGGACAATATGTTCTTTCGGGCGCGTCAACGGTGCTGACTCCGATAGCGGAGGATCACCCGCTCCCAATCTTCATTCTTTCGCTGCTCGGCGCGATATGCGGTGCGGCATTCTGGATTCTTTTTGTCGGCGGGCTGATTGATCTCACAAGAGGCCGCGAGGACGCAGAGGCTCTGCATCTCCCGCTGTGCGCTGTGTCGAACGTGCTTCTCAGTGCGCTCAGCGGCGGGACATACATATATATGTACATCACAAAAACGGCATCCCTAAACTCGGAAAACGCGCCGGTTTTCTTCCTTATCGCGATATCGCTGGTTATACTCAACATGATAATCACGATAGCCGTTCTGCGGCGGGCAAATAAGTTCCTCTACGAGAGCGGTCACGAATATGAGGCGGAGAGTTCCGGGCTGAAGAAAGCCGCCGTAACGCTCTGCGCGTTCGCGCTGGTGCTCGCGGCATGCGCGGGTTTCGACGCATATCGTCTGACGAGAAAAGCCGAAATTGAGCCGTACAGCACGGCGGACATCGCAATGGACGCAGACGAGCGCGAGAGAATAGAAAACACCCTTGCGGACTACGGAGTTGACAGAGAGGTTCTGAAGCTTCTGCCGAACAGCGAGATTATGCGATTCCGCAACACGGCGAGTATCGACAAGCTGACAGACAGGTCTCTTCAGGGCATCAAATACACAAAGGAATATCAGAGCCGCAGGAACAGCGACGGCAAGCTTCAATCCGGCGTTTACACGATGGGCACTACCGGCGATCCGTCATATTATTTTGAAAATTTAACATACTGCGTCACGGATAACGACGGCAAGAAACAGCTGCTCTGTTCTTTTGAGCTAAAAGATATTAAATCCGCCAAGAAGAGCGATATAAAAAACTATGTCGACTGCCTTGAATTCGAGAAAAGCGACGCAAACAAAAGTCTGATGACATATCAGGTATACAGAAACAACGACTCGTTTTTCATCCTGACTCAAGAAGACGGTCAGGAGCTAAAAAACAAGCCGCTGAATATCAAGAGAAAAACCGACGCGCTCGGGAACACGGCGATTTCCGAAGTCGAATTCCAATGCAAGCCGGGGATGAGGATTTTCTACATCGCAGACCTCACCATAGCCGACACACCATATCCGATATATGACATAAAGCTCGGAGCCTCGTATATTCATCGCAAAAGACCGATATTATGGATATCCGAACGCACACCGAAAACTCAGATAGATTCGCAGCAAGGGCAGCGATTTTGCTGGGTGAGGCCGGCCATAAGGACATTATATGTCCCGTATCTCAAGAGCGAAGCCCCATACGAAGCGACGACAGAGCCCGAAGAAGAGACGACGGAGCGCGTCATCCACGGAAATTCAATCGAAGAGATGGCTGCAAGCTAAGATAAAAAATGAGCCTCCGAAATACGGAGACTCATTTTATTTTTATTACATCTCGCCGAGGGCGAAGGTATCCGAGAGCCAATCGGTGCAGAGCTTCACCCACTGGGAAGCGCGGGCATTTTCTATAACTGACTCTGGTTTATCGCAGACGCTCGGGGTGCACAGCGAGAAGCCGTGCCAGCCCTTGGCGAAAATATGCATCTCGAACGGCACCTCATTTTTCGTGAGCGCCTCGGCATATTTTATGGAGTTTATTATCGGGACGGTTTTGTCCGACGCGCTGCCGAAGATAAATGTGGGCGGGGTATTTCTATCCACATGTTCTTCGAGCGACGGCACTGGGAACGCCAGAATACTGCTTATCTCGGAGAGGATGCACGGATAGCCGAGCATGCACGCGTTGGGTCTTGTGCTGCTGAGAGTCGAGAGAGCTGCCGCAAGATGCGCGCCGGCAGAAAAGCCGATGGCGGCTATCTTGTCTTTTATAACATGCCACTCCTCTGCCCTTTCGCGTATGAGCGTCAGCGCCTCTTCGGCATCGGCAATGGGCATTTTGAAATCCTTGCCCTCGCCCACGGTATAGCGCAGGACGAAAGTGTTATATCCGTGCACGGCGAACGCCATGGCTATCGGCTCTGCCTCGCGGTCGGAGCACATATAGTATCCGCCGCCGGGAATAACCAAAACCGCCGGACGGTCGGTCATATTTGGCATTTCTTTTGATGTATCAAGCAGATACGCGGTGAGCGTCGCCCCGGGATTGCTTTTGAGTTCCAGCTTTTCAACCGTCATGATATTCCTCCTCAGTAAGTGACCTTGAGGGTCTTTATCTCGAAGGGTCTGAACTGAAGCTTCGCGGGCGCAATGCTCTCTACTTCGCCCTGCTCCTCTTCGAGCATATTGGTTATCTTCACGCTCTTTGCGCCGCCGAAGAAGGTGACCTTTGCGTTGGTGAAGGTGCCCTCTGCCTCATACATACGAACTATGAATGCACGCTGAGCATCCTCGCAGGGCTTGACAGCCTCGACAAATATATTGTCGGCGTCGATGCTCATGAGCTTCTGAGCCGAATATTCGCCGGCAGTCACTGCGGCGGGAACATTGAGCTCATATGCCGGGCGGATAACATTCTCGGCATCAAAGCCACTGTCATGCGGCAGGAACGAATAGACGCAGTGGTGAACGCCTCTGTCGCCCTTGAAATCGGGGCGCAGACCGCCCTTGTGCAGAGACAGGCGCAGCTTGCCGCCGTTGACGCTGATGCCGTACTTGCTGTCGTTGAGAACGGCGACGCCGAAGCGGGTCTCGGAGAGGTCGGTATATTTATGGTTGAGCACCTCGAACTTTGCCTTTTCAATGCTGTTGTTGCGGGTGGTCGGGCGCTTGACATTGCCGAACTGGACATCGAAGCGGGCGAACTCCTGCCTGACAGAAGTATCGAACGCAGTCTTGAGGAAGCGGTGGTTATCCTGCCAATCCATGACGGTGTCGAAGCGCACCTCGGCGCTGTCCGCAAAGAATATCATATCCTGCGTAACGGTCGACTTGCCGCTTATCGCATACTTGCTGCGGATAACGAGCGCGACGGAGCCGTTTGAAACGACCTCGCGGCTGACAAGCTTCGAGACATCCTCGAACTTCATCTCGATATCGGCGTCAACATCCCAGTTATCCCACTCGGACGGGAAATCCTCCGCCATGATGAAAGTGTTAAGGTTATATCCATCGCCGCAGATCTCGCGGTCGGCGCGCTTATCGACAAAGGAAGAAATCGTGCCGTTATCCGCAAACTTGACGGACGCGAACGGAGTCTCAAGGCTGTTATCATCGAGGCTGAACACGCTGTTTTCTTCGGGCTTGCCGTCGACAAGCTTGAGGGTGATGCTCGAAAATGCCGGGACGGTCACGCCGCCGACCATGAGCTTTTTGTTGCCTCTGACATCGGTGTAGACCTGCTGTCTGTGGCCGCCGTCAACTATCTTGCCGCTGTAATCAAGAACAATGACATCGGAGCGGTCAAAAGAAAGGGTGTTCGTGACGGTCACGCAGTCCTCCTTGTCGCTCTGAGCGAGTTCCTTGACAAGATCGCGGGCGCGGGTTATGAGCGCGGTGGTCATGGCGCGGGACTCCTCGTGGGCGCGCGGGATGCAGGTGCCGGGGAGGATATCGTGGAACTGGTTGACGAGCAGCTTCTCATAGAGCGGAGCGATATCCGCGCTGTCCGCCGTCTTATTGTTCTTCACCGCGTCGGTTACCGTGAATATTTCAAGATCTCTGAGCGCGAACTCAGCCTTGCGGTTGTTGCGCTTTATGACATGTTGGTTTGTGAGCGTGCCGCGGTGCAGCTCAAGATAGAGCTCGCCTGCGTATGTATCGGGCTCGACCGCGTCTCTCTCAATCTCTTTCATTGCCTCGCCGACGAGCTTGTGCTCGGACTTCGGGCAGCCGTTGAGGTCGGCGCAGCGTTTTGCCGCCTCGATCATCTCGAACTGCGGTCCGCCGCCGCCGTCTCCGTAGCCGTAGGAGATAACGCGGGTGTCGGTGACGCGCTTATCTTTGATGCAGGAATGGTCATTCGAGGGAGTGCCCGCGACATAGGTCATGAGATCCTCGGCATCGGGCCAGATGTGGGTGCGGTTGAAATGGGTGAACACCTTTGTGCCGTCGATACCCTCCCAATAGAAAGTATCAAGCGGGAAAGTGTTGGTGTCGTTCCAGTCAATTTTAGTTGTCAGGAAATAATCGACGCAGCAGCCTTTCATTACCTGCGGGATAGCCGCGCTGTAGCCGAAAGTATCGGGCAGCCAGAAGCAATTCGAGGTGAAGTCGAAATATTTTCTCGTGAATCTCTGACCCCAGAGGAACTGTCTGACCATCGACTCGCCGGAGGTTATGTTGCAGTCGCACTCGACCCACACGCCGCCGTTGGGCTCGTATCTGCCCTCTTTGACCTTCTTCTGAATGCGCGCGAAGAGGTCGGGATATTTGCGGCGCAGGAAGTCGCTGTGGCACGAGGAGCTCTGGATAAATTTATATTCCGGATACTCGTCCATGAGCGCGAGCTGGTTTGCATAGGTGCGCGCGCACTTCTTGACTGTCTCGCCGACATGCCAGAGCCACGCGGTGTCCATATGCGAATGTCCGATGAGCGCAGCCTTCGGCGCATCGTCGCCGTTTTTGACGGAGAGTGTTTTTTTAAGATAGGGCTTCGCTCTCTCGAGAGCCGCCATGAACTCGTCGCGGTCAACATCGTCGGGCGACTGATATATCTCTTTGAATACTTTTTCAAGCTCGTTTATAACGGAAGCGCGTCTGAAAGAGCTCTCCGGCAGGTTCTTGACTAGCTGAACGAGGGTGCGCAGATCGAAATAGAACTCCTGGATAGCATAGTTCTTGACGCAGATATCAATGCCCTCATATGAGAAATCATAGGTGAGCAGAGGGTTGTTCTCGGTCGGGTGGCAGCCCTTATAAGAATGGCCCGCGTAATATTCGAGGTCGATGGCTATCTTCTCGCCTGCCTTTGCGTCCTTTTTGAGCAGGTCGCAGTAGTGGTTGCCGTGGCCGGTGAAAACTATCTTCGTGCTGAAGTTGCCGTAGGGCACTCCGTCAACCCAGAGGGTTCCCTCATAGCCCGAGATGTGCGGGCGGATGAAAATATCTTTTCCGCCGAGTCCGTCGGGGACGACAAAATCGGTCTTGAACCAGCAATAGCCGAACTCCTCGCCCCATTTGTAGCCCTTTTCGATGGGGTCAAAAAGGCTGTCCTCCGGGATGCAGTGGAAACGCTCGAGGGTTGCGAACGCGCTCACGGGGCCCGGCTCGCCGACTTTTTCAAAAATCATCGGCTCGATGATATCGACAAAGCGCTCAAGCTTTCTGAGCATTCTGTCGGTCTGTTTTAAATCCAGCATATTCTTCTCTCCAAAATATATTTTTCCGCTGTGCGGACATTTGACTTATATAATATGTAACAGTATACCGCAAGAGTGTTGCATCTGCAAGCATTTTTGAAGAGAAAAGAAGCAAAAAAGCCGCCGCGGAGATGTTTTCCCCGCAGCGGCTCGTGTTATTTCAGCGAAGTTCTAAGATGCGGTATATCGCAGCTAAAACCGCCGCGAGATAAAGCCCGAAGATATTCATTATATTATAGAGAAGTGCCGTTATCATCTTCGCCCTCCGCTATGCGCTGTTCGTGCATGAATTTGTCCGCTTCTATAGCGGCCGAAGTGAAGCTGTTGTTCTTCCAATAGCTCACAGCGCCGACAATGAATGTGAATATCAAACTTATTATTGTATATAGCTCGCTGTATTCGACGCCGACCGGTGTTTTTCCGAATGCGGTCAGCGCCATATTGACTATTGACACAAGAGACAAAATACCTCTGACCCACGTGCCGACCGATATTTTTGTTATATTTTCAAAAAGCTTTCTCATGAAAATCCCCCTTATTTTCTGCGCGTGATATCATCTATGCGCCTGTGCGCGGATTTTATCGAATCCTCTGCCGCCGCCATGCGCTCGACGAGATTATTGTGCTTATCGACCCGCTTTTCGAGCTGCGCGATGCGATAATTCGTCAGCCTGTTCGACGCGAGTATGCCGCCGAGCGAGCCGATGAGCGTACCCGCCGCCGAGAGCAGTGCCACAGTTATTTCTGCGTTCATCTCACACCTCCTCGAGACTGCCGACCGCGACCCAGCTCGAAATATCGCCGAGCAGGGCTTCGAGCGTGCCGTGGTTCTGCTGAACTTTCGTGACGGTGTGTTTTTTCGGCGAGAGCTGAGAATCGGGCACGCGCTTTCCGCGCGCCGAGGTGCAGCCGCCGTAGACGGCACCGGGCTTTATAAAAACAACGCTACCGACCGAAACTGACGGTCTCGCCGCGAGTCTCAAGTCAGAGAGCCTGACCCACGAGTTTATCTCTTTGAGCAGCGCGCGGCTCGGCTCGACTTTTGCGACGGTATGCGTTCTGAGCTTCACCCACGACGGAACGCGCTGACCCGTGGCATAGTTTTTGCCTGTGATTTTCACGCGGTCGCCCGCTCTGATATCGGCATACTGCGCGACTTTTCGCGGCTCATTTTTCACGCAAAGCCCGTAAAATTCGGCTATCGACGCGGCAATCGACTCGCCGCACTTTTTCTGTCCCGCTTCCGTTTCGACATTCTTTCTGTCCGAAGAGCTGTCTATGAACACGGTCTCAATGAGCAGACTGCGGCATCTGACCGAGCGGACGAAACCGAAATAATCGCCGCCCGCGGAATTGAGCTTTGTTTTAGCTCCCCTGTCGCGCAGTGAAAATGTCTTCGCAATGCCCGCGCTTATCTCCGCGGCGAGCCTTTTGCCGCCCTCGTCGGCGTGTTTATAATAGACCTCGCTCCCCGTTCCGCCGCCTGCATTCAGATGAATCTCGGCAGCCAGATCGAAGTTTTCGCGGTTGACATAGGCTATCCTGTCCGTCAGATACATATCGGCATCGTAGTTTATGAGTATCGTATCACAGCCGTAATTTTTGAGTGCCTCGGCGATATAAAAACCGATTTTTCGCGCTATGCGAAACTCGTGGAAGCCTCCGCCGACCGCGCCGCTGTCATAGCCGCCGCCCGCCGATTTTCCGTGACCCACGGATATACAAATTCTCACTCTCGCACCTCCTCGAAGTAAATGCCCACAAGCTGCGACGGCAGATAGTGCATGACCGTGCCCTCGCCGCCGCTGTCGTCTCTTGTGCATCTGTAAATTTTGCCGCCGTCGAGATAGTACTTGTCCTTGAAATACCGCATACCGGCAGCGGCGGTTATCGGATTTTCTATCGTGCCGTCCTCGTCTGCCGTTACGCGCTCCCAGTGTGCAGGAGTCGTGCCCGGACGCCATGTGGGATTGGCGGATATCGCGTTGTAGCAGCGATATAGATTTCCACCGTCGCGCACCCTGTCGCCGATAGAATAATCTTTTTCGCCGCTCCACGGTTCAAATAGGCTGATACTTGTCAGAGCTTCGGCGTTTGTCAGCTTCGCGGCGGCTCTTGTTATCATCTCGCGAAAGCTTTTTGCCTGCGTCCTCGTCATATATCCGCACCCCCTGTGATGATATCCAGCGCCTCGTCCGCCGATATATCTTCGGGCGGCTCAGCGGCTGTCCAGATTTGCTTTATCTCGGATTCCGTCTCCGTCCATGAGTCGGTGTAATACCCGCCGTCGGACGGATATTCCGCCGTGATTATCGGCTTGTAGCCGTAGTGCAAAAGCAATGCGGGGTCGTTGGTAAAAACATCGCCATTTTCTGTTCTTATCGGTCTCGGCGCACTGTGCAGAGCACCGCCGACCAGTTTTCCGTATATCATATTTTCACCCCCATGTGAAGCTGCCCGCGCCCTGATTATAGAGCGCCGTTTTGCCTATA
>OHAY01000151.1_pt1 | contig 76392 bp, 100 predicted proteins | sample 1577191 | NCBI WGS metagenome assembly OHAY01 (sample SAMEA3541504, study PRJEB24748) | human gut metagenome | biome: human gut; feature: human-associated habitat; material: faeces | place: China | collected 2012 | reverse complement strand
GAACTAGATTTAATGTTTTTATTAAAACACTTCGTGTTTAAATAAAAACTTTGTTCGTTTTATCGCTTATGATATATTTAAATACGAATATATAATATATTAGTATCTAGATTAAAATATAATAAATAAAAATATCTATTTATTTATATTTTTCTATTAAAGCTTTTAATTCAGGATTATTTTCAATTACTCTAAGTCCTTTTTGTATAGCTTCCGAATATTTAGTAAGATCAGATCCGTTATCATATTTACTATATGAATCACTATTATACATTTTTGGATTTTCCTGAAAATATTCTAAAGCATTTTCAAAAGGTTCAAACTTCTCAACAAATTTTTGAGCTTTATTTAAATTAGAAATAATAGTGTCTGGAATCTTATTATCTTTAAATCTTTCCTTTAAATAATTAACAAAATATTCTTTTCCTTCTGGAGTTAGGTGATATTCTTCTCCACCATATCCATCATTATGTATTGTTATATAATTAATTCCTTTTTCTCCAGGTTTTGGTTCTGGTATGAGTTTAGTTAATATTTTTATATAATCAAGCTTTCCTTTTCTATCCGGGTGATCCAATCCAACAAGTTGATCTGGAGTATATGTAGTTCTTTCTTTATAATTTTCAATATTATAATTCATGGCATCTGTAACATCCTTTTTTGTAGCATTTTTACCTCCTAAATATCCATATCTAGAAGGATTAACTCCTAGAGTAGATTCATGATATGATAATGCTATTGCTTTCTCAGGTGTCATTCCCTTAACTTTTTTAGAAGCCTTAATTATATCTATTAAAGGTTGTTTATATATAGGAGGAAGATTGATATCATTTCCATTTTCGTCCTTAGTTATTCTAATAACATCTGATTTATCTTTAATCTCTCTAATTCCGTTACTTTTAGTATAGAGAGCATCTTGAAGATCTCCGAATAGAGTATTTAATGCATCGAAAGCAGCTGTCTTAGTGTCTCTTGGATAATTATATCTGATTGCTATTGCCTTATCTTCTTGTTCGGGTGTAAGTTGTCTATTATCAAAAGCTTCTTCCCAATCTTCATTTATATAACTAGTATTATCTCTAAGTTCTTTAGTTGTCATAGGTCTGGTAGATCTATTAATAACTAAATCTCTATATAATTTATGTAATTGTTCCTTAGTATAATCACCCATGTTTTTCAGTATTTACATATTCCGGATCATTATTATCCTGAATTTTCATGTATTTAAATACAGACTTACCTAATCTCTTATATGCAGAATCGGTTTTTAATTTCTCTGCTTTCTTAGCTTGACGAATTAAGACTCTAGTATTCTTCCTAGAAAATATTCTCTCTCCACCCTTTATTTTATATTGTACTTTACCATTAGTAGAAAGTATCTCTAGTAAATCCTCTAAATCATCAATATCATTTTCTATCTTATCTTTAGGAGATTCATCCTCCAAATCTTCTAAATAATCTAATCTTTCTTCAAGTACTTCATCTAATCCCTCAAACTCTACACTTTCTCCAGATCGAATTCCGGAATTATTAGATACCTCTAATACGAATAACACATTCTTTTCAGATATAATACTTGTATCATTAGGCTTCCCTTCTTTATTAGATATTACTTTAAATTCTGGAGAGATGAAGACTATATCTAAATATAAAGGTGTATCTTTCATCCAATAATTTACTTCTTCTTGTACTTCTGGATATATAAATAGAAGTCCTTGATTTTCTGATAGACTTTCTATATGCATAAATCCATGTTCTCTTTCCCAGTCATCTATAGCAGTATCACAGAGGTATTCTTTATTATGTACTTTAACTTTTACAATTGATTTTTTTAATTCTGACATAATTATATATTATTTAAAATAAGGATCCTCATCATCAGCATAATAATTCTTCATATTATCTCTTAACAAATAAGATCCTACTTTGGGATTAAATTTAATATCTTCTCTAATTTCCAAGGATTTTTCTCTTTTAGGAATAGTGTATTTTCCTGTAACTATAGAAGGAAAGTCGTATGTATCATTTACTTTGATAGTATTATTATCCTTATCCCATTGAATGGTAAAATTCCCGAAAAGATCTAATCCTGTTGCAAAACGCTGATTCTTATCCGGACGTTCTATATATTTAACAGTTAATCCTTCATTAACTACTTTCGGCTCTCCAGATTCTAGTACCTCTTTTCCAGTTCTATATATTTTTTCTAATCTAGATTTACTAGGTAATTCTGGAAATTTTTCTATATATTTATCATAATTACGTAGAATTTTACCTACATTTAAGGTATCTACCATAGATTGTACTCTACGGGCTACAGGTTGTGGGATTCCTACATATTCAGTATTTTTAGGATCTTTATCTTTGTCAGCATTTATCCTAGCTTTGGAAGATTTTATTAATCTCGAATCCTTTCCTAAATTTAAATAATATTTAAAGAAAGCCTCTTCAATAGGAGTTGCTAATTCCCTTTCTTCTCGGATTGGAACTGGAGTATTAGTATAATTTAAATATGGAAGACGTATATAATAAGGAGCACTCCAATAACCATCAGCTGGATTGAGAAAATTATATACTCTCTCTGCTTGAGTTTGTTTTATATTACTTTTTCCTCCATTCTGATACTTTTGTATTAAATAAGAATTTACTCTATTTAAATTTAACATAGCATTATATATAAAAGGCTATATTTAAATAGAATATATTTCAATTCTATTTAAATATACCTACATTACTCAGTTTCTTTAATTACTTTACCCTTATCGATAGTATTATGTAATATCTCCTTAACTAGTAACTTTCCTGCCTCAATAGCAGCTTCATCACTATCTTCTTTATATAATTCCTCTAATTTCTCAGTGACTTCTAATCTAAGAATCAACTCTTCCCGTTCTATTTCCGCTACTTGAGATATCTTATCCCCTTCCTTTAATATAACAGGAATACCTTTTCTAGATATATCTTCTGTATCTAAATGATGAAGTTCTTTATGTAATTTACCTTCTGGAATTATATTCTTTTCTCCAATCTTACCGCCATCTTTATATTTAAGGATATTTTTCTGAGATTCAGCATATTTAATTCTAAAAGATTCTAGGAATTTAAATCCATCTCTTCCGAATCGGATATTATTTAATCCTCCTGATTGTTCTAGTTGTAATCTATTTGCGAACATATCAGAAGAACTTGCTGCTCTTGCTGATTTATCTGATGCATCTGTTAAGATATCATCTATAGTATCTTGATATCCCTGAGCTTTATCCATTTTTCTATTAGCTTTTTTTCTAGCTTTATTAGAAAAAAGTCCGTATTTTTTACCAGAATATCCACCAGCATCTTGGATATATTTACCCGTTCCAGTATAAGAGGAATTGTTAGCGATATTTTGATCTACTGTAAATTTTCTAGTTGTTTTTCCAAAAGCATTATTTATTAATCCCGGAATAGATAGGTTAAAGAAACTACTTCCTAAAATAGCGTCCCCTGTAGTCATTTTATCTGTACCAACTCCTAATTTCTTTAATCCATTTCCAACTAGTTTGCCAGCCTTCATTATACCTCCAATAACGGGATTTATATTCATCATCATATTAGATATAGTATCATATCCAGCATCTATTCCAGCTGTTATATTTCCTTTCTTTCCAGAATAATCTTTTGGCATTAGAGATGCTCCGAGGTCTAATAAAGAAGAAACATTATTTATATTACTAACATTAGTTCCGGGGTTATTAGATAAATTATAAGTAGCTACTGTACCCTTTAATTTATTCCATCCTCTACCTAAAGCTCCAGGTCCTGTTTTTCCTAAAGTAGCATTTTGTAATGCCATTGTATTTAATTTAAGAGGTTCGCTAGCACTAACTGCACCAATTAATGGTTCACTTGATGTGAGTACTCCTCCAATATTAAATTTTTTCATTTTAATTTATTTAACAAAAACTTATTTCAAACATTGTTTGTAATGCGGTAATAATAACTCTCTTATCTCCACTATATTTAACTCTAATCTTTATATACTTATCTCTAGGTCTAGTTTCTTCAATTTTTAATTTAATATTCCCTTTACTCCCTTTTTGATATTTAAAAGGTTCTAAAGTTACATTAACAAAATCTTCTTGATATCTAGTATTACCTTTAATAATACCACAAGTAGATATATCCTTAATAGGTTGAATTCTTCTTAAACTATACTCAGATAATCTATCATCATAGAATATAATAGCAGAACTTCCAATGTTATTATTATTACAATCTTTATTATCAATGAATTTTATATAATCATCTACTTCATTTTCTTCTTTCTCCCCCTTTTGTACTAAATATGAGCCTTCTTTTAAATCTGGGATGTTAGAGAAATCATAAGCATCACCAATTACTTCAAATGAGACTAGTTCTGGAAGGACGTTATTTGAGACGATAAAGAGATTTGTGAAGATTTTATGATATCCAACATTTTTATTTACAACAAATTCGAATTCAAATGGGTCATAAGAAAGAGGTACTCCTTTTGAATCTCGTTCTTTATACCATGAGGTTGGATAGATTTTTTCTTTATTATCAAATATTCCAGCTACTCCATGTCTCCAGAAATATGTAGGATTTTTCCAAGTCTCGGAAGATGTTCTTATATAAACTACTCCAGTATATGTACTACTAGCATCTACTTCTAATTCTTCCATATTTGATGTTATAGATTCGTTTCTCCCTCGCACTAATTCTGCTCGAATATTTAGAGTTACATACTTATTCCCTTCTAGGTATTTATTTCTAATAGTACTATTAGATGATCTTAATATCAACCATGTCTGTCTATTCGAAACTTTATTACCTATCTTATCTTCATGAGTATATAAATAAAAATCTTCGTTATCTGGATAAATGTCATTATTTATAAATTCATATTTAGAGTATTTAATTCTAAATTTATCTGGATCTACATCTAATTTAATATCTAATAACCCTACTGCAACATCTTTTCCAGTTGTAACAGGAGAGGTAAGATCCGGAATCTCTATTCCTTTATATACAACTAAAGGATTATTAATCGGATTTAATATACTTTCCCAACTTACTTTATTCAAATAAGTAGTGGGATCTCTTAATATAATTCCTTTAGCTGCAACAGAACCTTCCCATGTAACTGAGACTTTAGATATATTCTTAGAATCTTCTTTATTATTAGTAAAGAATACATTAGATATATTTTCAGACATTAATGGAATCCATGAATATCTGGTTGTCCACAATTGTAATTTTTCATTATAACACAAATTCCATTCTCTAGAAGTTATAAATTCTCCTACTGGATTTATATCCTGAATATCATCATAGAAAGTAAATAATACATCAAATTTAAATTTATTAAAATGTGTTTTTACATTCCGCAATCCTAAGGTAGTGCTTCTCTCTCTTTCAGTAAATGAAATATTATCATTTAAATATTTCTGAATTTTAAAATCAGATATAATCTCAAATGATTTTCCATTTGTTCTCCAAATCTTTTTAGCAAAAGTATCGACACCATATACATAATTATCTGTTTTTAATATAGAGTCCTTCCACTGAGATCCATATAATTTAGATAATAAAATAGGACGTTCTGGGAGAACATTATTGGAATTTAAATATACTGGATTATTTAATTCTCCAGCTGTTTGGATTCTTTCATTTATTGGTATAAGTCCAACTCCCTTTTCGAATACTACTACTAAATCTCCATACCATTCGACGATAGATGTAATAGTTCCGTATTCTTTATTATAATCTCTGTAATTATTTAATTGAAATACTCTATAATTATTTTTAAATGCGTCAGATATGAATATATCAGAATACATTATTCTATTAGAAAAATCATTTTTTATATATGGAACATCCGGAAGAATAAAATAATTCTTATCTGATGTAGAACTATTATATCCAGAATTATATACTGTACTTTCAGGAATTTTATATTCCCCAGATGGATTAAATCTAGATATAGGATAAAATGTTCTAGGATGTCCGTTTAAAGCTTCTTCTGAGGTATTAGATCCATCTTCACATCGTAATGCTAAATTTATATTAGATAAACATTTTAATGTAACCCAATGTCCAATTTGAACTGCATTAACATCTCCTCTATTTATCAGTTCCGCTTTTTCCAAATCTAAAGCTCCATCTTCTGAACCAGTATAATTATCTCTCCATGTATAAGGATCTACAATAGTATCGTTAGTAGGACTTTCCGGATCTTGGAAGTTTCTACACATTCTATGAGTAAAAATACTTATATAACAATCTCCTCTATAACAAACTAATTCTTCACCTTCTAATGAATCCCACTCATATCTATCACATATAGAATAATATGGAGACATATCACTAAATCTAGCTTTAAAATAATCGACTAACATGCCTTCATTATATCCCGGAACCATTATATCTACTAATTTACAGTATGATTGTAGTCCTTCAATTCCTACATAAGAACCCCAAGATCCCCGTAATAGGTTTTTTGCTTTAGCTTTATTATCTTCTTTACCTAGATATTTAAATTTATATGCGACTTCGGCTTCACCAGCTCTAGAAGAAAAATCTTGCGTTCCAGATGTTTTTAATTGAATGTTATCATCAATATAAGTTAAACTTATATTTTGATACCAAGATCTGTCATTATCTTTTCTACCTACGGAGAAATTCGGAAATGTATAATGTCTATCATCTCCTCTTTGGGTAATATAATTTTCTGTAGTATCGTACGTTAAATACGAATCTCTAAGAACGAATTTAGATCCATTAAATATCTGAGAGTATAATTCATTATTTAATTCCGCTTCCGGAACAATAGCAGCATTTGGTAGGGTATCATTAGAATATAATAATCTATTATTAATATCATTTTCTAAAATACTATCCCCATTACTATTAGCTATGAAAGATTCAGTCATTCCTAACGGTTTACCGTCTCCACGTTTTACTGGAAGAACAGGGATCTTAGAATTTAAATCTAATCCTATAGTTGCTCCTTGACAATATACTGTTGGAATTCGTTTTTGACGTACAAAAAAGAATCCTTTAGTATATTTTTTTAATTCTTTTATTAAATTCTCAGTATCCTTCCAAGTAGGATAACCGTAGTTATTTTCTGAATTCTTAAATATGAATTTAATACCTACTGGTTTATTACATCCATCATAAGTAGAGTTCTTTTCAATACTTAATTTAACTACACCTTTAGCATTATCCAAAGAAGATTTTATAAATCCATTCTCTAAAACTTCTATATAATTTCTATCTCCAGGAAGTTCGGTATCTTTATTCCAATTATATATAGATTCAATTTTTTCAGTATTCTCAATTCCTAAATTCCTTCCCCGGATATTAAATACTGGAGACAATGTAAAGTCATTCATTATATATACTATTCCAAATCTATATATATCTTCCCAATATCCTACTCTATGATAGATATTATATACATTATAATACATTCCGGAGGTTTCTCTACTAGATCCAACTGGTGTGTAATACCCATTATCTAATGATATATCTCCAACCTCATCTTTTGTATAAACTTCTGGAATAATACGCAAGGATAGGTCAGCTAATTCTTTATACGGAATAGTTGTTTTATTTACATTACTTAAAAATAATCTATTTTGTACTTGAGCCTGAGATTTAGCATTTTCTACAATACTATATTGGATATTAATATCATCTAAACTAATTTCTGACACAGGTTCTATACCTGTTATAGTAACAGTACATACAGTATTTATTACAGAGAAGCTATTAACTAATTTATATGCTTTTGTAATCTCTGTTCCATTTTCAGTACTAGTGGATCTTGTATAATAGATATTTAGATAATCATAAGAATCGTCTATATTAGTTATAGTGAATCTAATAGTTTTATACGCATTAGTATCTAATATTCCACCTTTTATAGTTTTTATATCACTAATATCTCCTATATAAACAGAAACAATTCCTGATTCAGCAACAAAATCAGTCTCGTTTCCATCAGAGTCTTGATATTTAAAATAAAATACATAATTCCCAACCTTTAATTCCCCTCCAGATTCTACACCATCAAATCTAATAACTGGAAGAGTTTTTATAGTTTTATATAGTTTAGTCTCTCCGTCTAAGGAATTTTCATCATATATATTAGTATCATTATTCCCATTTCTATCTATAATTTTATACATTCCATTTTCAGTTGGAGTAAAACGGGAATTTATAAGTCTTGGGGGATTTAAATCATCATTAAGTATAAGATTTACGCTTCCGTCATACGATTCTTGAATCTCTATATCAACTGGATTATTTATACTAAAATTTAAATCTTTAGTACTAAAATCAACTAAATCTCCTTTTCTATTAGATGTAATCAATCTTCCTTCATTATTACCTGGATTACTAACTTCAATTTCTTTTTTGCTATTAGTACGAACCCATTCTCTTGGACTTAATGCTTGTCTTGGTGTATATTTAAGAAAAGGGTATTTAGCGGTTGCTTCTGAATATCTACTTTTAACTTCATCTGTATTTATATTACTATTATTAGAACTTATTATAAATAAAGTATCTATATTTTGATCAGTAATATAGATTTCTTTTTCTTTAAATATTCCAGTATCATTATCTATAGGTTCAATTATTTTTAAAGTAGCAGGAATTTCAATGTCCCCACTTTTTATTACATATCTTCCATCAGTAGCTTTAAGATATCTATTTCCGGATAATCTTAAATTTCTAAATGGATTATATTCATATGCTAAAAACCCTTCTGTTTGAAGAGTCTTATACATAATTTCAAATGTAATATCAAAATTTAAGGTTAAAAAAGGGGTCATATATAATTAAGCAAAATTAACTAAATTCTCTGGTTTACTAAAATTAGACCCAGTTATATTTCCTCTTACCTGTAATCGTTTGCTAAATACCAGATCATCTGGATTTCTAAGGTTAGCATTACAACAATCTTCATTATCTGATAAATTTCTAAAAGAATACCAGTCAATATATCTAGATTCCTGATTACTTGCTCCAAAACCCATTCCTATCAGATGAATGTTATTATTTAGAATACTAAAAAGAGGATGTACTTCAAATTTATCTACTCTCTTAAAATATAATTTTTCATTATTAGTAGCGTACATGTTATCTAAATCCTTAGACATATATGTAGTATAACTACTTGCTTCGAGATATATGTTTTTAACTTTATTTAAATTAGAGGAGGTTAAAGAAGAACTAAATATATATCTATAAGGTATGCTAGCTGAAAAAGGAGCTTGTGTAGTTTCTATTGGTTTGTAATCTTCTAATTTTGTTTTATCGGGGCCAGTATCTGTACTTCCATATCCAATATAATACTTATTATCCTTTAATGAATTTATATATGTATTTATTATTGTAGTAATCCTGTCATTTAGAGGTATAGTACCATCATCTGTTTTTATATTAATATCTACTGATGAAAATGATCCAGTTAATTTTATCTTTCCTTCTAATGTAGTATCATAAAGATTATCATATTTAATTGTATCAGGATTAGGTATAGTATAAGGATTATTAGATGCTCCAGATACTTTACTTGCTCTATATAAATTATTAAATAATGTATTAAATTCTGACCTTATATTATCTGCTGACATATTATTTCCAACTCTAGTTCCGTATATATTACAAATACACATTGTATTTCCATCAAATTCTATTATAACAAAGGTTGATGGATAATATTTAGAAGAATTTTTATTAGGATAAAAATATAATTTATTACAGGTTCTACTTCCCCAGTCATTTACGAAAGCTTCTAGAGAAGTACCAAGACTATCTCCAGCAAATGCTAATATCCCTATTTTATTATTCCCTAGTCTTGATTTTATTTTATTTACGACTGTGGTTGGAGAATTTTCTGCGTCTACAGTGTAATCTCTATTATAACCCCCTTTATTTGGATCTTTAGTAACCCACTTAGATGATACATCCTCATCTACAAAAATATTATCTACTCCATCCTTAACACAGATCCAATCTCCATGTCCATCATCGTTATGATAATAAGGTATTCCAGATGATACTTGTAGTCCATCCCACCCTAATAATCCTACAGGTTCCCATTTATTATATTCTATTTTATCTCCCGGAATATTTGTAGTATATGTTCCTGATTTTACTTGTTTATTTAGGGTTGCAGTTATAGTAAGCTTCCTAATATTTTCATCATCCTGAGTTTTATCATCAGTTATAACAGCGGATGGAAAAATTAATGGAGTTCCAGAAGTAGTTAAACTATAATTAGATGTATCAGATGAGTAAATTATACCAGCATCTAATATCCCAAAATTAAGTTTATTTACTTTTCTAAATTTATACTCTGAACTTACTGTAACACTATTTTCTATAGTAGTTTCATATAGCGTCTTGTGTTCCCCTTCTTCAATTAAATCGGAAGCTGATGACAATGAAGGTTGTAGTATATTATTTTTTTTATGGATAATAGTTGGTCCAGTAATACTCTTTTGGGATAAATCTATAGCAGAATCCGATACTACTGTTATATAATTATCTATTTTAAGTGTTGAAAAGTTCTTAGTATCTTCTGTAATAGCAGAAGTATAATAAGAATTAAATTGTCCATTTGTGAAAAGAGTATATAAAGCATTATATTCCTCAACCTCAAATTGGTGTTTTTCTGTATCCTTATTAAAGCTCAATCCACATATTCTACATATATAAAAATTATTATATCTTAACCTAGTATATTCAGAATTATATACATAATTATTTTGAGTACTAAAATTCTTATATATTTTAGTACCATTTCCTAATTGAGGTTCTATTTTATATATCCACGGTAATCTAGGATTAGATATAGAAGGCTCTTTAGTATTTATATTCTCTTGAACAGTTTCTCCAGATACTATTTTAAAATAATCCTCTAATCTTGAAGAATCCAATAATAAATAGTAATTGGTACCGGAAGATTCTAAATAATTATTTTCGAAATTTGTAATAGCGGAATCTATATCTTCCACCTCCTTCCCGTTTTGATAATAATAAGGTTCTACTTTTAAATCTTTATCAAAACAATCTATAGAGAAATTATAGGATCCTGAAATAGATTTAGATAAAGGATATATAAGAGATGCATTTGCGGATACATCATAAAATTCTATATACATTACATCACACTTATTTAATCCGTTTGATGTTCCTCTAACAAAGAAGTCTGTAGTAATAGTAACCCTTTTAACTTCTCTTCCTTCTATATTAGTAGTACTAGTAGTAGAATATCTCCATATATTAGATTCTTTACTAGTTAATAGATCTCGATAATTTAATACTGTTGTATATTTAAGATTCTCAAACCATTGGAATCTTGAATATGGTTTTATAGTTATACGTGTATCTTTTTCTTTACTTAATTTTACTAAATCATGTTTAATTGATATTACGGGTTGTGGAATATTCTCTCCGGGCTTTAAAATAAACTCGGGATCTATTTCTGCATCCTCATGGGTACCTTCTTCATCTTTTTCTATTCTTACTCCATATACATTATTATAACTATCACTTTCACTATTAATAATAAGCTCTACATCATAATCATCCTTACCATTTTCAGTTACATCTCCTATCTCAATATTAAAAAAATCAATAGGTTCTATCTCTAATACTATAATTAAATATCCATTAAATCTAGAACTATATGTATTATATAATGAGGGATCCTGAACTGTTTTTAATTGAATATTACCTCCAAATGCTTCGCCTTCTGTATAAAAAAACTTTCTAACTTCGTTTGTAAATACATTAGTTTGATCTTCTATATAAGTAATAGATCCATTTTCATTTACAGTGGCAAGATGTAATGAAAAAACTCTCCGTTGAAGTTTCCCGTTATTGAATGTAGTATTATAATTTTTATAAGTTTCTGTAAAGTTATTTATCGAAGAGCTACCAGTGCTAGGAGTTATATAAATTAGAAATTTATCCCCGGGCCTTAAAACCATTCGTTGCAATAAAGAAAAATCAGCTTTTAAATAAGTAATTTGTAATCCTTCACTCTTCCCTTCTGGATATAAAGTACTATCAAGTATAGCAGTATCTATATCATCCATAGATAATTCTTCCGAAGATATATTCCTTTCTGGAGATGGAAATGAACCTAATTCACATTCTCCAGTAAGAGGATTCATCGATGCTATATATATAATCCCTCCATACTGCTTTATTCCAAGAGGAATAAAATCTTTCTTTAATGCACAAGATTCAACTCTCCCATTTCCAGAGTCATTTTGTAATATAAACTCATTACCATCAAAAGTTATAATCGTTCCATTTAAACAATCTGTTAATACTGTATTCGGAACTACAGTATCATTCATATCCATTAATAATCCTCCATTAAAGGAGTTTTGAGCTATTTCCATATTAAAATTCCGTTAAATCTTCTCTAGTTATATTATCAATTTTAGTAAACTCGTACCCATCAAAAGATCTTTTTAAGAAATATTCTGCATCTTTAGTAGAATAATTCTCAAAAAATACCTTATATCCAGGAATTCCGTATAATTTAACTCTAAAGAAATGGTCATAATTTAAATTAAGCAAGCACTCATCAAGCACTCTATATAAGCATACATCTCCAAAATTAAACGTAATATTTCTTTTATTTAAATAAATAGATTTAAATTTCTCCTCAGTTAATCCAAAATAACAATACCCCCACCATTTAGTTCTACGCTGTCTATATAAAAACCTCATCTTAGTAATCATCTTACTAATAGCGTATCTAATTTTGTGAGCAATACTTTGAAATGTAACTCTTCCAATGAGAAATTTAAACATCTTACCATCTATTTTACTAGATAAATAAACATCACTATTATTAGATATTACATAATATAAATATCTATTCCCATATTTAATAATAGTAGTTAAATCTTCTATACTAAATTCTGGGAATTTTTCTTGTAATATCGGGAGATAATCCTTTAAATACTTAATCTTATTAGCCATACTTATTACCACTATTTACATTATCAAAAAATTCTCTAGTTAAGGAGTAATTTAACATTACTCCTCTAGTTAAAGTTCCTTTCTTACCTTTCTTACCTTTCTTACCTTTCTCATAGAATAATTTAATTTGTGGGTATTTATACTCAGAATCAAAATAATTATACATTGTATTTGTAGAAGTCTTTAGATGATTTAAAAGTTCTTCTCCTTTAAGTATTTCAATCCCCAAAATCATTCTTTTTCTGGTTGTAAATACGAAAGTAGTACTATTTCTGATAATATCCAATATCACTAAATATAAAAAGTAAATATAAATCCTACAACACCATAATCGGAGTTCTGCACCATTTTTATAATTCTTTTTAAGCATTTTTCTAGATACCTCTAACTTCTTTAAATCGAATTTTTCAAACAATTCAGGTGCGGAGAATGTATAACTAAGAGAAGATATTGTTGTATTATTATATTTCATTACTTCTCTGGTTTAAATGATTTTCCATAAGATTTTCTATCAAAACTAGTCATTACATCTAAAATCCTATTCATATCGTTTTGAGATACTTTTTCCGGAACTCTAGCTCTTTCACATAACCTAGCCCATTCTAATTTTATATTCTGAGCCATTTGATATGTATTAGGATCTCTAGTTCTAATAGCTTGTTTATATAAATCTGTATAAGCACAATATGCTGCAATTGCTTCGGCCTCTTTAGAATTTATATAAGGAAACCCTTCCTCATCTAGAATTTGTTTCCTATATAAAACTAATACATTTTTATAATCCTTATCAAATAATAAAGTATTTTCCCTCATTTGGTAATTTAATAATACTCCATAATCATATAATAAGGATTTATTATATTTCCAGTATTCTATATACCGTTCTATGTAATTAGTAATAACTTGAGGCCAACGTTGTTTATTAGATGTTTTTTGAGAGTCTATAAAATTCCCAAACACTGCTTCGATACTAGTAACATCACATGGGAGTTCTAATTCCCCGTTTACAACGTCTCCAACAAATTCCTTTATCTCAGTTTGTTTATTTCCTATCTTATCATATGCAATCATTCCTGAGGATTCAAATTCTAATTGGTCTATATTTAAACCATAATTAGTTTGAATATATGTATATGCTGTGTGGAAGTTTAAATTCTTCATATATATTAAGCTTTAGCTACTTGATCATTTGGTAGGTTGGGTGCGGCTAAACTCCTATACCACCGTACCTTTTTTTCTGTGATTCTTCTTTTAATATCATTAGTCAAGAAGTTCATATTAGATACCTCTTCTGCATTACAACAAGTAAATTGTTCTAATTGTCTAGGATCTTTAAATACGGCTATTATAGATAGTGTTTTAATCAACGGAGCATTAAATATATAACAATCATACATCCCATTTCCATTAGGTGCTGTATCTATATAAATATAAGGCTTTCTTCCTAACCACCTATTATATTTATGATACTGATAAGATATATCAGTATAAATTTTAAACGGAGTATTTCTATCAACAGTTCCGAAATACTGAATTGCATCAACTCCTAAATCTGTAACAATTTGAGGTATTTCTACATGAGGAATATTAGTCTCTCTAACATTTAAATTAGAATTACATAAATTACAATTCTCTATAGGTTTACAATCTACCTCTAAACAATTAATAGATGTAACTAAATCCTTAACTGGGAGAAGTCCTTTTAAAGCATATTCTTTTATTATAGTTAACCTCTCATCTATTATATCATCCTCTAACTGTTCAACAGATAAAGATATATTAGATGTAATACCTCTTAATCCTGATAAAATATCGTTTAAAATCGCAGAGGCTAATTTATTTAATTCCATATAGTATAATATTTAAAAAGGCAGATAAGAATATTATTATCTTACCTGCCTTTTATTAAATAATATATTTTCTTATATTAAGCGGTTACAGTTACATTAACAGTTAATACTGTATCTGATCCTTTTTTATAAGTTACAGCTACAGCAGAATCTGTAGTAGCCTTGCCAGTAATTTCTATTCCTTTTACTACAACTTTGTCAGTAGAAGCAGAAGATACACTATCATATTCAGAAATCTTAATATCTACATATTTCTTTTCTCCTACTTTTAATGTCATAGTCTGAGTAGCCGCATCTGTACCAGTATTATCGGAAGCTTTTTCTACATCATCTATAACTACTCCAGCAGCTTTTACAGCAGTTTCGAAAGTATCTGAGATAGAGGTATTAACCCAGAAAACAGCTTTAGTGATAGATACTAATTTCTCACCTACAGCACCCATACCAGTATGATCTCTTTCACATTCATAATCAAATACGTATTGATTATAAGAAGCACCCGGTACAATCTTAGAATCATCATTATCCTGATTAAAGATTCCAGTTCTAAGAGAGGTTTGGATCTGTACATTTTTCAACATCGTCCAATAAGTACCAACACCTTCTTTAGCAGTTTGAGTATGGCTACCAGTTAAGATAGTTCTATATACTGGTTCTTTAGGATAATAATTACCTAAAGCAGCAGTACTAAAATCTTCCAATTTCTGTACTTCCAACACATTAAATAGTTGAAATTCATTAGCAGAAGTTATAGTAATTTTAGCATTACTAACAGTAGCTTTAAATCGTAGATTGTTATAGAAATTACCTTGTTTCTTTATAATATCAACCAATTTACTAGCAATATTAGCAGCAGTATCGGTACTTACTACATCTAAATTTGCATAAAACATTCTCCGACGTCTGTCATCCATAGTTTCAGCAAAATATGAATCAGCAGATCCGGAAAGCTGCATACCAATAGCTAATCTAATATGATTTATTACACCAGCAGTTGTGGGTTTAACAGCATCAGTAATAGTAATTTCAGATATAGATACCTGAGGATTTGAAGCTGATGTCTTATATATCTTCCCACCTTTAATATTTGCAGTTTTATAATCTCCTACACGAAGAACCCTAAAACCTTGTTCACCACTTATCTGATTATCGAACTTATTAAGTCCACTAAGCGAATCTTTCGCACTATTAATAATTACTTCATTTACAAATTCAAACATGTTTTTAAATTTTATTTGTTAGGGGAAATTGGTGGAGCTATTGTTTGATTAACTATAGGATTAGTATTTAATCTAGGATCTCTATGTCTCTCTAAAAATAATTTCACCATAATATTTATTATCTCATAACATACATATTTAGGAAACTCTAAATCCTCCAGAATATCATCTTCGCTCTCTAAATCATTCGGAGTTAGGATTAATTCATTTGGATATTTAATATAATCTATAGATATATCTGAAATACTTATATCTTTATTATCTCCATAAAACAATTTCATAACAACAGGAGTTCCGGTTTTAATTTGTCCGGAATCATCGTTATATATGTAATAATAAGGTGTTTTATATGAAGGTTTAAAATAATAATTATTTAATATTCCAGGATATTTATCAGATGTTAATCTTCTCGCTCCCTTTTTAATTACTGAATTAGAATCACATTTAGAATTAGGATTATTAAATGTAATTACACAATTTTTAAGATGAAAATAATCACTAGGTAGAGTAAATAATATCTTATCTCCTTTATCTATTATACTTCCTCCAGATAAAGTTGCTGTCATATTTAATACTCTAAGATCATCATCCTCTTGTTGATTCATATCACAAAAGTTATATTTAGTATTTATATACTGAATAACACTTTTATAATAATAATAATTAAACTCGTCTAAGAGCATACTGGGAGCTTTTTGTTTTTCTAATTCTATAAGTACTGCTTGATAGACTTGTTTTAAATTCATATTATGTATTATTTACCAGCTTTACTAGTAGGTTTACTTTTATTTTCTAATGGAGTTTTTTCAGCATCTTCTAAATCTTTTAATATTTCAGAATCAGACTTAGAATCATCCAAAAAACTTTGTGTTGAAGATACTTCATTTTTTGCTTTTAGATCCTCAATTCTTTTATTATCCTCAGAAATAGCTTCTATAATTACATCTTTATCTTTTACAGAAATTTCCTGAATCTCTCTTAAAATCCTATCAGTAATAAGTTTGTTCTTAGGATTCTTCATAAAATCAATACAAGAATCTGCATCTCTACCTATAATATCATTATCATTATAAGTATATAATCCAGCTTTCTGTCGTAAAATACCTTTTTGCTTAGCGTATGTAAATGCAATTAGATATTTAGTATCATTACTTTCAAATAAAGAAATAATCTTATCAGCGTCTTTCTTAGCAATTTCTGTTAAGAATTCTTCTACTTCTTCATCATAAGCATCTTTTATATATTTACCTAAAAGCATTGCTCTAATTCTTAAAGCATCTCTTGAGGCGTTGTAGATATAATTTAATGCTTTATTTAATTTCCTTGAGGCCGTATTACGTTTCTTAGTATCCTCAATAATACGTTCTACATAATAAACTGCTTGAGGTCCGATTTTCTCCTCTGGTCCTATTAACATCTTACCACTTTCATCAAATTTCCCTCTATTATCAAAAATAAGATCGGAGAATTTAATAGCTTCCCATTGTTTTGCTTTTATAGGATTACTTAAATCAAATTCATCCCCATCTTTAATAAAAAATCTATCAGTAGTACGAACGAAGTAATCCAAAGGATTATCATCCTTACCTAAGATAATATTTCCGGATGAATCTACATTTCTAACACAAGAAGGATATTCTCTTGTTAATGGATTTTTAACTGGGGAAATTGACATCCCAGCATGATTAGGACCAAAACGGCTACGTAAATGTATTACCGTATCTAATTCTTCTTTTAAAGCAGTTACACTTATACTCATATTCATTGATCATTAAATGTTTAAATTTAAAATAAAGAGGGTTGTTAGCCCTCTTTATATTTATTATAGCGGATTCTGTCTAAAGATAACAGAACGATAGGGTGCGTATACTGATACGCCGCTGTCATTTATATTTAAATAAGATCGTTACTCTTATTTGAGCAAATGCTCCACTATGTCGCCATAGTGATTAGACTATATCTTTAACTTAATCTTTGATATATTTAAATACAAATCCATGTGTTTTATTTCTAAAACCTTTAAGAACCTCTCTACATTTAGGATGTTCTTTTGCACATTCCGCAACTGTTCTCCAGATTTTTATTAAATTTCCATCTAGATCATATTGTCCAACTTTACAACCTTTATCTAAGGAAGATGGTTCGTATTTTTTAAAAGTTGGTTCGGTGTAATGTGTCCATAAACAGTTATTATATAATTCTCCAGATTGAATAGCTTTTTTTATATCCGACTTTTTACATTTAGTTTCTTTTGAAGCGTCAGATAAATTATAAAAAGTCTTTATTAATTCACCATTAGGATTATATATAGATACAAATTTTATTGTCCTATTGTCTATATCTGTTTTTATAATATCCCAAATCTTTGTTTTATCTTTTATATAATAACAGTAATCTAATAATTTAGATTTTTGAACTGCTTCATCTACACATGCTCTAGAGAACTTAGTTTCTTGAATAATTTGATTTACAGAATTCCAAGTTTTTAATAAATTTCCGTTTATATCATATTGATATATTTCAGATCTAATACTTTTAGTATATTCTGTTACATCAAGTTTATCAACCTTTTCTCTAGACCAATAAGATTCAAATGCAGAACGTTTATCATTTATTGCCATTTTAAACCTAGCTGGATTACATTGGAAATGTTCTACCGCAAATTGAAATCCATCCCATTCTTTTACGAAATTTCCTTCGAGATCATATTGATATAATTTCTCGTATATAGATCCTCCAATTCCTCCTAAAGCTATATTATATGTATCCTTTCTTTTCACAAAGTCTAATGTAACTAATTCAGCCTCTTTATTATAAGCTTCTTCTTCTGTATCAAAAATAAAGAGTATAGCTCGTTTGAAATTTTTATATCCATACTTCTTTACAGCATTTTGGAAAGGTGTTTTTGGATCTTTAATAACTCCTCCAAGAGAATGTTTAGTAACTCCATTTCCTATATAACCGTCAAAAACATCAGGATCTTCTGTCTTATGTACTCCAATATAAATTTTGTTATTTACTAAGCACGTTGTGCAATAAACGATATATTTCATTATGTTTGTATTTAAATAGTTTTACTTATCAGTTAAGTTATTTCCCATTTCCCTATCACTTGATAGGTACGTCACAAAGGACTAGTCGTTGAACCTAAATTATACCTGTCCTATTAAGGCTCTTAGTATAATCCTTGGCTGCTGATTGTCTAAGATAGAGTTTCCAGCAATTAAGGAAATTTTTTGTATTAGTATCACTACTAATAGGGGACTAAGCAGCGAAATGTAAAAATCCCCAGTAAATCATCTTCTCGAGCGTTTCTCCTGACCGTTTCCGTCAAGAATCTTCATGTTTCCATGAAGTACAGACTATATTATCACTCCTAAGAGCGTCTCCTCTTTCGAACTTACTTAAGTTCTATGCCTATTTAATAGGACTTACTAGTCGTTGAACCTTTTTCTTTATATAAAGAAACTTGGCTGCGGATTGTCTAATATTTAACCTTATTACTATACCGAAATAGTTACTTTCGCCATATAATTATCACTAATTATATTTAGTAGTTAAATCTCTAAAGATGTTCCCGCAATTTAGGAGATTAGGATCCAAAATGATTCAGATCCTGCAACTGGTGTGCTAGCGGTTCCTCCTGAGATACCGTCGATCCCGCCTCAAAGGCTATTTTCTTATATTTTCATATAAGTTAGACTATATCATTAACTTGTTATAAGTTTATTCAATATATTTAAACACAAACCCTTTACAATGTGAAGCAGTTCCTTTAAGAACCTTGCTAACATTAGCATATTGTTTTCTACATTCCCTAACAGTATCAAATGTTTCTAATAGATTTCCTTCAAAATCATATCTTCCTACTTTTCTTTTTTTACATGGATTGAAATTTTTGGGAATTTCTAATTTATCTACTTTCTCCCAAGACCAAAAGTATCCACCACAACTTTGATTTAGATTTATAGCATTAGATAATCTATTTTGTTTTAAATTACAAAATTCCTTAGCTTCTTTAGAATTTTTAAAACTACGTAAAAAATTACCTTCTAAATCATACTGATAGATAGGGTCATTACTTCTTTTTCTTTCTTGAGATTTTATTGGATAAACATCAAATTTTCTATCGGAAATATAATATTTAGATATTTTAGTTCCTAATTTTACAGCTTTCTGTATTGAACTAAGATTAACATCTAAGTATCTAGCTGTATCAGACATAGATTTAAATTCCATGAAAAATACTCCTTTAGAAGTATATAAGTAAGTTGATTTCTTTTGTAAAATAGGTTTGTTAGACAGATCTAGTTTATCAACTTTTATATCAGACCAATAAAATTCTCCACTCATGTGTCCATATAATACAGCATGACTGATAGCTGTTTCGCAGATGTGAATATAATCTGACGCTTCTTTAATACTATTAAAAGATCGTAAATAATTTCCAGATAAAGAATATTGATATATAATTTTATTTAATAATGGAGGAGTATCTCCGCCTAATGTAATATTATATGTATCAGATCTTCCAACGAAATTTTCATTTACTAAAAATCTTTCAATATTTTCTGCTTCTTCTCTCGTATTACATATAAATAATGTAACTCTAGAGAAAGCATCAAATCCGTATTTCTTAACAGCACTCTGAAAAGGAGTTTTTGGATGTAGTATACTAGATGGTTTATATATATTTACCCCATTTCCCAAATATCCATCAAATTTATCAGGATTCTCTGTTTCATGTATTCCAATATAAATTTTTCTGTTTTTATTATTTATTGTTAGGTATACTATAGTTTTCATATATTGTGTTTTTACTTATACATTAAGTTATTTCCCATTTCGGAAGTAAAACTTCCTACGTCTATCCAGACTAGTCGTTGAACCCAATTTTGGAGTTTACATAAGTCTTACATATCCCAAAACCTTGGCTGCTGATTAGCATGTAATATTTATATTATTTAGCTTTCCAGCAATTAGAGAAATTTATTTTTCTGCATATCACTATGCAGCGGCGCAAGCGGATCTATTTACGCCAATTACATCAGTTTTTATCATATCACAGCCTTTGAATGTCCAAGATTCAATAGCTGGTTTTCCGTTAGCTAAATCCGGAGTAAGATCTAGAATAAATCCGAATGCTTGATCAGGATATTCTATATTTAAAGCCTTATCCGGCATAAAGGTGCAGTTTGTTATCCTACAGGCTCTTTATCCTATAGCTCATATAATTTATCATCTTATATGCTCAGACTATATCATCATCTTATATTTAAATAAGATGTCCCACACTCGTGTCTTTATTATATTCTGTATTTAAATACAGTTTCAAAAATTAGTCGTTGAACCTTCATAAGTTGTTAACCTTATGCTTGGCTGCTGATTATCCATTTAATCGAAGGACTTCCAGCAATTCATGGGATTTTACAAAGTGAATCACTTCACTAAGCGACCATTTGATCGTATTACCTTGATATTCATAGCTAACAAAAGTATTACCTACTTTAATACCATCAACCGTTTCACCTACTTTCTTCTTAACACCAGAAGATTTACTATACATCAAAGTAGCAGTAGGAGTCCATTTTCCAATTTCATCCATTAAGTTATCACCAACCTGATTCCAAAGTAAAGAGTTACAGATTAATACATAATCATTGCCAGTTAAATTCTTTGCTTTAGAGGTTAAGAAACTTAATGCTTCTTTGAAGTGTGAAGTAAGTAATTGATCGAAAGAGATTAAGTATGCATATCTTTCTATTTGAGGAATTATTCCATCGCCTATATAGCAAATTATTTATTATATCACTACAATATTTAGACTATATCATCAACTTATCTTATTATAATAAAATTTAAATTTCTTAGTATGCTTTCTTTTCCCAGATAATACTTGTAATACACTTGGAAATTCTTTTTTACATTCAGAAATAGAGTCCCAAGTTTTTACATATTTATTATCTAAGGTATATTGATATACTTTAGTAGGTTTTAATTTTAAAATTTCTGGATTATCTGATAAAATATTGTTAAATTTATCATAGCTCCAATAATAATCTCCAATAGAAGAATTATTTTTAATGGCTCTTTTTAAATCTCCTTTATTTATCTTAAATTCTTTTTTTACTTCTGATATATTTTTAAATTCTTTTAAAAATTCACCAGTTAAAGAATATTGATAAACTTTCTTATTTAACAATTCCTTTATTTTTCCAGATAGATAATCTTCTATATTTTCACCTTCCTTTAAGAAAAAACAATCATCAATAGAATATTTACCACAAATAGCGTTAGTTATTTTATTTCTTTCTATTTTAAAAAATTCTCCAGCTTTAGTAGTGTTTTCAAATTCCTTTATAAATATTCCTGTTGTTGTATATACTCTAATAAATCCTCTAGCACTAGGTCTATATTCAGAAATATCTAAAATATCAACTTTCAATTCTGACCAGTAACTATTATAAAAAGATCTTTTATCATTCATACACATTGTTATTCTATCCTTATTTACATTAAGAGTTTTAGTAATAGATATTATAGAGTCCCATTCTTTAATAAATTTTCCATTTAAATCATATTGATAGATTTGTTTTGTTAAAAGAGGAGGAACATCTCCACCTAAAGCAATATTATAAGTATCTCTTCTCTTAATGAAATCTTCATTAACTAATTCTGCTTCTAATGCTAAAGCTTCTTCTTTAGTATTAAATACTTTAATAATACTCCTTTCAAAACTATCGGGTCCGTATTTATTAACAGCAGCTTGGAATGCTGTTTGAGAATGTTTATAACTCTTAGGTCTGTCAGCATAAACTCCACAACCTAAATATCCATCAAATTTATCAGGATTCTCTGTTTCGTGTATTCCGATATAAATTTTATTATTTTTAATATTTTTTGTCAAGTATACAATATATTTCATACAATTTAAATTTTACTTACTATACTAAGTTGTTCCCTGCTTCCATATATAAAATATGTACGTTCTATGAACTAGTCGTTGAACTTTCATTGGGATTACATAAATGCCTATCATATCCAATGCTTAGCTGCTGATTGTCTTTAAGTAGCAGATTAAAGATGTTCCAGCAATTCAAGGAATTTATTATTTATAACATCACTGTTATACCCTGCCTATATTAAGAGGCGATACTTAAAAATTCGACAGGTCTTTGCGTTTGGGGATCCACGATTGTCGGTTTCCCGTTCTTATCCACGTTACTGCGTGCCCAAAGATCGTGTTTAGCTTTAACTTCTAAGAAATTCTCAATAAGAGTCTTTTCCATTGAAGTCATAGTAAACAATTTCTCACTTCCTTTAGTTTCCGTATCACTAATTTTCAAGAATACATCTTCGTTAGCTAAATAAGCCTGAGATGCATCAATATCATTTCTATGTAAGGTCAAGTAATTACGATGAACCTCCATATTAGATTGATATTTTGTAGCGTTAGTACTTTATATCACTATAAAGATTAGACTATATCTTGATCTTATTATATAAGATCTTCTCTGCTTCGGAATTAAATATTCCTACTCCATATTGGATAGTCGTTGAACGTTCTATATTGTATTTAAATACTCATATAGCTTCGCTGCTGATTGTCTTTAAATAAGATGTTCCAGCAATTCAGAGAATGTTTCAATATTTATTACTAAATAAAGGGGCCTACAATTTAACCCAAAATCGTGATAATCAAACGGATGAGCATTTGATAAGAAGTGAGTAGTCATACCCGGCTGACATGCGGAAGTATCTAAGTATGACTGATAATCATTATCAATCAATCGAACAGTATATTCATAGAATTTATTACTCCTCCAAATTGGACGAGAAGTAACATAACACTGTTGATGTGATTTATCTATTACAAAAATATCATGTTTATCATAGTATTTTTCCTTAAACAGCATCTTAATTTCTGTCCCTCCAATTCCATCACCTTCGGGAACAGCGTAAAAAGGAATACGTTTAATGAACTATTCTATTTAAAGAATTTAGACTATATCATTTACTTATTTATGATATTTAAAGATATAATCCTTATAATATTTATCACCCATCTGAATATTTTTTAATTTACTAGATGGGATATTGTATTTTTCTCTTACATCTTTTATATTATCTAAAGTCTCTATATAATTTCCAAATGTATCATATATATCAATCATTATTCCTTTAGAATAATATTTATCCGGAATATTTATTACTTCTGTGGTTGATATATAATAATCCTTATACCATCCATTATTATATAATATTACATTCTTAATCTTATTCCAAGAATGGAGCTTTATAACCTTCATCACCATCTTACCCTTAAATTGTCCTATATAAACTCCATCTTTATTATATACATGATATATTAAATTCTTATAATTTGCTCTAGTTTTTGGAATAAATTCATCAACCAATTTATTAGATATATAATACTTATCTAACACCAAAGATTGATTTTTAATAGCTTTATTTATATCTAAATCTCCGAGATATTTAATACATTCATCCTTATCTAAGAACTCATTTAATAATTTCCCTTTTTTAGTATATAAATAAATAGTATTATTTAATTTATTTAAAGAATATTTAATAACATCTATCTCCGGTTCTAATGACCAATAGGAATTAAGAAATTTAGATTTATTACTTATCGCGAATTGAAATTTTTTAGGAGATTCTCCATAAAAATCATATGCTTCTAAGGAATAATTCCATTTCTTCTCTAATTCTCCAGTTGTATTAAATTGATATAAAGGAGATATGTTATTTACACTAGAACAATAATTATACGTATGATCGGAATTTAAAAAAGTATCATTAACTAATTCTAATTCCTTTTCATATGCCTCTTCTGGAGTATTAAATATATATAATATAGTCCTCTCAAAAGCCTTCGTCCCATATTTTTTAACAGCATATTGGAACGGAGTTTTTGGATACATAAAAGTACTTGGTTGATTTATATAAACTCCAGATCCTAAATATCCATCAAAAATATCCGGATTTTCGGTTTGATGTATTCCGATATAAATTTTATTTAATTCTCCAACTTTAGATTTTAAATTTTTAGTAAGATATACAATATATTTCATAAGTAATTCAGTTTTTCAATCTTATTTATAAGATTTACAGGTTTCCCTTAGTCGTTGAACACTACTTTCATCAAAGTCATGCTGCTGATTGTCTCTAGTAGCAGTAAAGATTTCCAGCAATTTAAAGAATTTATTGTGAACCTCATTGATTCACATCCACGTCCCATTCAATAGCAAAAGCATCAATACTCTTACGTCCGGACTTAGGAATATCTTGATAAACCATATTTTCAATTCTCTCAGTTAAAGCTGATACAGTATGTCCGGGACATAAAGATGCAGCTAAACCTACTCTATGAGTAATTCGTCCCAAGAATTGGGAGAAATCATGAAAAGTTCTTGAGCCATTCATATTGGCTCGATTTGAAATGTATTCTGCTACAAACATTTTAAATTAAATTTAGATCTAATCCTTTAGGTTAAGAAAACTTTTTAAATCTGAATTTTCTATTTTATTATCTTTACCTGTTGATAGATTAGATGTGTTATTACTACGTTTTTTATTTTTAAGTTTATTTAATTTCTCTAGTCTATTCTTTAGGTACTCTTCATCGTTAAGTACATTATTATAATGTTCATGAATAGCTTCAATTAGTTCGTCTCCATGAGTAGCATAAAATGCTAATTTAAATAATGTATCTGGATTATCTAAATCACTTGCAAGTTTTGTCCTTCCCGTAATCTGGGGTTTAGTTATATAATCCATTGTACTATCTATATCTGATTCTTCAAGGTCAAAACCTCCAATAGTCTTAATATTTTTTCCAGCCTCTCTAAGAGTACCTACTATCTTATTTAATTCTTCCTCAGATAACTGAGAGTCTTGTTCTTCTTTCTGTTTAGCTTCGGCAGCTAATCTCTCTTCTTCTGCTTTATATATCTCACGTAATTTATTAACCTTTTTCTCAAAAGATTCAGAATTTTCTTTAGCTTTATTTACTTCATCAACTAATTCATCTTCTGTTAAAATATCTCCGTAATTATTTTTCATATATAAAGCATATATATCCTCATCTGATAATTCATCTACCTTATAAACGGCTCCTTCATTTGCTAAATATTCCTCAATTCCTTTCTGTTTGTAATAATTTACTAAAGATTCGGAGTTAAGATTATTTTCACGCATAAATGTAAGAAGATTTATCTCATCGTCGTCTAGGTTATAATCATCTTCTTCTAAATTAAGAAGTTCTATTTGTTCTTCTCTACTTAACTCAGTAAATGGGACACTGTGAATTACTCCAGTTTCAGTATCCTCTATTTTTATATTATTAAAATCTATTCCTCTAGATTTAAGAACAGACTCTAATAAAGATTGTTCGTCTATAACAGGAGAAGTATTCTCCTCTGTATTAACTTCCTCTTGGGAAGTATCTTTTTTACCATCCACATTCTCCTCAGATGATTTTTGAGGAGTAGATTCTTCGTCTAATGAGTTGAAGATATCTAAATCATTTTCATATTCCATATACAATATTTATTACAGAAGTTCTATATATTCCCCAAACTCTGCTAAAGACTTCTTTCTAATATTAAAAGGAGTAGAGGAAATAGTTTCTTTAAGAGAATTTTTATATTTATCATCTAATTCAAATGATTCTGATTCTACATTCTCTTCTAAAATTTTCATAATCTCTAAATCTCTTTTAATTGTAGATAAAGTTAAAGCTTTTTGGCTCGGAACTTCATAACAAAATAACATCAAACTTACATAATTAGCTGGACGCTGTGCATCCACTTTAATGTCAATAGGCTTATTTTCAATAATCATAGTTCATTAATTTTTAGTTATTCATCCACAAAAGTAGATAATATTTGTATGTAATACAATAAATAAATAAAAATTTTATTTTTTAATTTTATACGATTGTATCTTTATCTTATCTTTAAAACAATCAGATGTTGCAGTAATTTTACTAATATAATGATTCCGGAATCCTATTGTATTATATCCAAATTCTTTTCTTTTCTTAAAATTATACCAATATATAATATCTCTATAGTCTATTATAGTTATATTTATATCAAAATCTAAAGAATCTATAGTAAGATACAATTTCTCATTATTAATTTCTAGAGTTTCGTGTAATGTAATACAATCAATAGATTTAATTATCGGAATACAAGTGTCTTTTATTATTTCAATATTATTTAATATAGTATCTCTAATTACTTTAGTTGTGTTTATATTAGCTTTAATTACATTGTCTAATTGTTTAATCTTTAAATCTTTTTTCTCTAATTCCGATTTAAGTAAAGAATCCTTTGATAAAATTATTCTTTTAAATTGTTTCTCTGTTATGATATGTACTTGTTGAAGAGAATCTATTGTACATAATTCTGAGGTATGAATATCTTTTAAATCTCTAATTTCTCTAGATTGTTTATCTACCAGTTTTATTAAATATATTAAGGATATGATAAAGATTCCTAATGTAATATATTTAATTAGTATTGTTTTCATTATTATTAGATTTATTTATATTCTTTCTCCATATAGATGTAATAGTGTCAGCTCCTAATAGAGTAGTACTACATATGAAGAGCATATCTACTATTTCTGGGGATTCTATTACTTTTATTGTGCACCATACACATATAAATAAACAAACTACCCACCCAAAAAATCCACATACTCTCTTAGAACTTAATCCAGAATGAGCTGTGAACATCTTAATAAAGAAATTATTACAGTTCATTTTAGAATCTGATTATTACTAGTATACACTTAATTACTTTTAAATCCAGGAAAATATTTTTTATAATTAGTTGTAAACCAGTCTGCAAACTCTTTTTTCATTTTGAGTACTTCTCCAGTTTCCTTACTATTTTGCTCGGCAGCGTTTAATGAATATGGAGGTCTGGTATAATCAATTAATTTTCCTGTTTTCTTATCTTTTTGTACAGATGGATAAACATATCCATAAATACCATCATCACTCCATCCCATTTTATGTGTTGCAATCGATGAAGAATCTTCCCAATCTTGAATAAATTCTCTATTAGGGTCTTTTAATCTATTAATAAAATCAATATTTTTTATATTCTTAATTGCTGTTATTAATTTAGATGTATCCGTAATAGATGATAAATCAACTGGCATCTTATTTAGTATTTAAATTCTGTAATATATTTAATTTAGATAGTATAAGAGTTAATAATTCATTATTCTCTTTTACATAATCTAATATATATAGTATTTGTTGGGATTGGGGACATTTATCACATCCTTTACATTCCCTTAAAGAATCTTCCATATTATTAAGCGTCTATTGTTAAATATTCTATAATCATTCTAGGATTATTATAATCTATATTAACTTGTATACCTCCAATTTGTAGTTCAGTAGAATCTAATGGAATAGCATTAACATTTCCAAAATCCCATAAAAGTACTCTTATACTATTTGATTCATTGATATGATATAACTTATTATTTATATATTCTATTGTGAAAATATTAGCTTCTCCCATATTTCCTCCATATATTATAGGATGATTAATTGGATCAGCATTTCCATTAACGTCTTGTACTACTATTTTAATTGTTGAGTTAGTAGTATCTGTACTTCTTAATATACTTAAATACTTTTTATCATTAGTATCTGATACTAAAAGAGTTAATAAACAATTATAAGAATTTTCAGAACTTCCAATAGCAGTAATAGTATATCTAAAAGAAACTCTCCAATTATTTTTTCGATTCTCGAATAGATTAGCTATTAATATAGATGAATAATCTCCCATAAACATAGCTCCATAACTATTATGCTGAATTGATCCTAATTCTTGAATAAATGAATTAACAGAAGATGTAGTTGTATTAGATACTCCATCATATAAAAAGATCTGAGATAATATTTTAATTATATCATCATCTGCTGGAAAATCATATAAACTATAACTACTAAGTGGAGTAGGATCGGCTCCAGAAAGAATAGCTCCATCTTTATGTATAAAATTCATATTTGTACTACTAGGAGATCCTAATCTATTAGCAGCATCTTTAAGAGTTAAAAAATCCTTACTCATATTTCTAAGTTTTAGTTCCGAATACTATCCAATCTATAGTCTTTGAATCTTTTCCTCCACTATACAATCCTATATATGTCTTTGTTACACCCATAACATTACAAGAATATCCAGCTTCGTTATTTCCCCGAAATGAACATACAGCAGTTCTTGGTATATAATCTCCTTGTAACGATACTCTAGTTTCAGTATGTCCTTCACATAAAGTACTTCCCATCTCAAATACCAAAGGACCTAATGTCATGACTACATGACCTGGTCTAGTTATATCATATGTAGTCTCTAATATATTATCTAATTCCGTTATAAACTCCGCCATAATTGATTATTTACTGATAATCCTATTATTAAAAATGTTACAGTTTTATCATCTTTCCCCCCTAGAGAAAATGATACTCCTGTAGTATTTAAACTAGATATACTTATAGCATATCCTTGTTCATCATTATTTTTTAATGAAACCATCCCAGTAATTATCCCACTAAATCCTTTTAATGGTACAGAAACAACATCATACCCAGGACAGGTAGTAGTTCCATAAGCGATTCGTAGTCCTTTATAATTTATATATGTAACAGGATCTACCATTTCCATGGAATAGTCCTCTAAATTATCTTCTGTTAAAAATTCAGCCATATTTAATCACTTTCTCCTATTATTAAATAATAAAATTCTTTAGGATCTTTCCCTCCGAGTATGAAAGTAGCCGAGGTATTAGTATAAGAGGATAAATTTACTGTATAACCTGCTTCATTATTATTTTTTAAACAACAGAATACTCCATATACTGATTTAAATCCGGAATAAGTAATTGTTATACCTCTACTAGTTATAGAAGAATATCCTCCAACCATTCTGAGTCCTAAACCTTCAATCCCTCCAGATCCAGTAGAATCTAAAGCTCTATCGTCTACAGTTAGATATTCTGCCATATTATATTATTTTAGCTCTTTGTTTTAATCGATGTACATCATCTTCTAAAGATTGGATTTTGTCTTTTATTATATTTAATTCTAAGGAATCTTTTTTGATAAAGATTCTATGTAAAAATGTTTTAATTTTATTTAGTAACATATTAATTTAATTAATATCCTATAGCTAACCAAAAAAATTCACTTCTGGTATTTACTGGAGGAGTTCCTACTAATTCCACTGTTAGGGAAGAATTTGTGAAGGATTTAATAGTTAAAACATCTCCTTTAGACCAATGACCATAATAGTTATTAGGAGTAAGTTGCACCATACAGCATTTAGTAGGAAATTTTTTTGGATACGATACTGTTGCAGTCATACTTCCAGTATTAAAGTTACCAAGCCCTGACTGAATTAATATCCCCCCCCTGTAAGGTATCTGCTCTTGTGGGAGTTGATTTAGAGAATAAGACATCTAAATTATCATTGGTTATAAATTCTTTTGACATTTATTAATATTTTATTTAATTGTTATATATTTATGTTAATTTTTTATATGTATTTCCACTTCTAATTAATTCTGTCCACCATATATCTCCTTTATAATTGATGAGTTCTGGAAGAATTCCTACACTTCCAAACTCTTTTACTATACTCTGGGCATAAACATCAAATAAATAAGGATATGATTTTTGGTTAGATATAGACATACTTATACATTTATTACTTCCATATATTAAACATCTCACAAAAAACTGTGTAATAACTTCTCCAGAAGGAGTAGGATATGTTTGTTGCCATGACGTGTGCCAATCCCAAGTATTACTAATTGTTATATAATTCTGACCATTCTCATCTATATGCCATGTACTGTACCGACCTGTATCTTCTTTAGTAAGAACTTGAGAATACATAATAGGACTAACATCCTTTCCTTTAGTATAAGAACATGAATCGTTAGTCTCATTTACATATAATCTAGCTACACTCCTATACGTTCCTCCAACATCAAAATACGCATAATGATAATTATCAATTTTCTCTACATAAGAAAAAGTTCTTGGGTATTTAAAATTACTACCAGTATAAGCAGCTATAGCAGTGAGAGTATTATTAGATGTATTTAATTTATATATTCTGAATTGCGTATCAGCATCTGGAGAAGATCCACTACAACAAAATAGATAATTACCTGATAAAGCCGAAGTAGCTATATTATACCAATATCCAGTAGAACCCCCTAGAGATATAGGTGCAGTAACCATTATACCATTAACCACAACTCCGACAGTGATATGTCTAAAATCGGAAGCTGCATAAACAAATGGAATTCTTTCATCATCAGGATCTGCTACAACACCTATACGACAATAGACACTTCTGGAAGAAAGAAAATCGTTTAGAACCTGCATATTATCTACTTTCCTATTTACATCGTCATACGCAACGAAATCAGTATTAGCATAGCTAGTAAGTAAATCAGGATCCGCCTTTAATAAAAGAATATTTTGCTTTGATATATATTCAGCACCTCCAGTTGTTGTTATACCTTGCAATTTATTTATTGCTTGGTCAATTGTTATAAATTCCTTACTCATAACAATTCCAACAACGAGATTTTATTTTTTAATAATCTATTTAGATTCTTTTCATCTCCCCCCCCCTCTTTTTTATAGAGGATTTTAAAGATATTTTATATATCACATTTTCCATACTTTCTTTAAATTACTTATTTCTTGTTCTAAATATTTTATTTTTTCCTCAAATTCTTTCTGAGATTTAATTCTTAAATTATATTCCTCTTTTAAAGCCTCTTGAAGAAGGATTGTATATCTTTCATATGAAAACGTTAAAATAGAATTATTTATTTCTCTTACAAGCTCTGGATAATATTTATTCCAGTATTGAGCTGAGGTTCCTATACATAAATCACTCTCATCCATCCAATTATATTTAAATCCGGGAGAATTTAGTACTAGAGGTAATATATTAGATAAATTCTCTATATTATGTTTATATCTAATATCAGATACAGAAGTTGTTCCAGCTCCGTTTGTATGAACAGTATGTTTTGTGAAAGTGATTTCATCAAGACTGTTAATTTTAGCCATTATTGATTCAGGTGTTTCTCCAGAAGAATTCATTAATGTATCTACATCGGCTCTTAAACTGAGAATATCCTGCTGTAATGGAACTAAATCAGATAGATAAGATATTTCATTATCTCCCCATGTAATCCTTCTATTAAAAGTGCTAGGTATATTAAATACATTATTAGTTCCCTCTCCATTTGGAATCCATACTCGAAGATCGGTATCCATACCTAATATTGACCAGTTTATTTCTCTTGTAGAAGATGCAGATAATTTAAGCATTCCATTTATCTCACAATCTCCTTTTAATCTTATATATCTACAATACACTTTTTCAGAATAGACTCCGTATATATCAGAACCTAATAAAGTATCAAAATATATAGGATCTCTAATACCTTCTAAACACCCTAATCTTAATCTAGGAGATAAGGGTGCAACTTCATCATTTATACCTAAATAAGATTTATCTAAACATTCTCCAGTCTTAGGATTTGTTTCTCTAATACTATGTAAATATAAAGAATCTTGAGTTTTTAAATATAAAATATCCCCAACTTCTGGAAGTTTTTCTAATTCTCTCTTTCTTTCCTCATCAGTAGTTTTATCTAAATACTCTTCTAAATCCTTATCTAAAACATTCCCATCGATAGTAGCAACTATATTACATCCAGAAATTGTAAAAGTACCCTCATCATAAATCCATTCTAATTTTTCAATCTTAATTCTTCCTTTAGATATTATTTTAGTAGTAGGAATTAAAGTACTTACATCAATCCCTTCCTCAGAATTTTCTGGGATTTCTACATTATATCCATAAGAATGCTTCTCAAAATATAAATAATCTCCTATTTTTATATTATAAATCCCATTTATAGATATCTCATATTTAATAGGAATAACTTCTCCAGATTCTCCAGATTCTCCAGATTCTTCTTCATCAGGAACTATTTCAGATATACTAGATACAATTCCTTGTGGTTCAAAGAAATAATTAGTATTTAATCCTCTAGTAATAAAATCCTTCTCTTTAGATGAACCATCCCCAAACGGGCCTTTAGCAGAATTTCTCACTATTAAATTATCTACTTCTAAAGTCCATTCGGAATTTATATTCGCCAATCTATATCCAGCCATTCCTTCTATGAAATAATCTGATATTATCCCAGAATTAAGAACAGCTTTATCTTTCACATATATATTTCCATCTACCTCAAAATTATAGTTATAAGTTGGGGGATATCCTATAGATATATATTTTCCATTTATATATGTGATACCTTCTTTAGAATTAAATTTAATTCCAGAAGTATTAGTATCTAAAACTATTTCATTATTATTAACTACTATATTTAAATAATCTTGTTGATTTTTTACCTGCAACCCATTTGGACCAATTACATTAAGATCTCCGGACCCATGGAGATTATTTTCTAAATTAATAGTCACTTTATCTTTAACTACTCCTCCAGAGGATAGATTTAGATATAATTCTACTAAAGTTCCATTGTTATTATAGTAATGAACTTTATCATCAGAATTAAAATAAACAAAATTAGTAGGTAAGATTGCAATATTATCTTGGTTATCTATAATAACTTTTAAATTTCTCTGAGCAGTTCTAATCTGCTCTAGAGTAAGATCTTGATTATAATTAATAGCTAAATAATCCTCAGAATTCTCTATATCATCTCTTTTAGATAGCACTGGATATAATACTCTATTTATTTGAAAATAAATAGCATCTTCCGATTCTACAAAATACCAACCGTCAGCAGTTCCTATATCACTTTTATTCTGAACAATATTTATACTCTTATCATTACCATCAGTCTTAGATATCTTTCCGTTAGAAATAAGATCCAAGAAAGCATTTCCGAATCTAACTTTTACATTACCTTTTCCATTAAGAATTATATCGGTATCAGCAGATCCAACCATTAAATATGGCTTTCCTAGAATCTTTTCTACTTTAATAAGTTCTCCCATAAAAGTACTTTATTATATTTTACAAAAATAATAATTCTAGGTAAAGAATCCAATAATTAGTATATAATAAAAAAAAGAAGAGAATCTCTTCTCTTCTTTCATTTTAGATAGTTAATCTCTATCTTCCTTATGTTTATGTTTTAAATGCTTCATATAATGATAAAAAGCTTTTCCCTCTGGAATAGCTTTATCACGTAACCATAAATATGTAAGCTTAGCACACATTTGAATATCGTCTTTACATAAATCCTTAAATAAATGATAACAGATATTTAATGCATAATGCCAATCATGTTCATTAAAATCCTCAAACTCAACTCCGAATTTTTTAGCGACTTGTTTTGATTCCTCATATTCAAATTCAGCTTCTTTTGCTTTATAATCTTCCATAATACATTCAAGAGCTTCTTCACATAAATCTTTTGTGAAATGAGGGCCATTAATCATTTCATAGAGTTTAAATTTAATTATATGATACATTTCAGGACATTCTTCTTTTAAAGATTCCATCACATCAATAAATTTATCCTCTAAATCTTCGAATAATTCAGAATCGTCATCTTCATCATCTTCGAATAATCTAGATCTTTTATGTTTATATTTATATTCTTCCTCGTCCTTCTTAAACTTTTTATTAGTTCCTACATATTCCTCATCACTTCCCTCATTCTCATCATCTTCTCTAAATCCTCTATATTTCTTAGATTCTTTAGCTTCGTATGGATAATGTTTCTTATGGGATTTCTTTTTACTTCCCATCTCCGACATCTCCCGTAGTAATTTCTTCATTCCTTCTATTGATTCCATTGCTTATAATTTTAGTAAGTTCTTCAATTTTCTTTTCTAAAGCTAATATCCTATTATCATCAGAAAAAATTCGTCCAAGTGAGGGATCGTCTCCTAATAATTCTTGTTCTACTTTTTCACATTCTTCTACTATTTTATTATATCTATCTAAAGATTTAAGTTGATTAGTAGCGTCAGTTTTCCTTACTCTAATTTCCTGTAATACATCCTCTTTAGTGATACATACAGTACGTGTATCAGCTCTAGCTATAGACATATCTCTAGTCACAGTAAATGGGAATTGAACACCATTAAATAATGCGGTAATAGTTAAACTTTGAACCGGTTGATTAATTCCGGTCTTCTGCATAAGAGTTTGGTATACATTATTTAAATTCTCCTTAGGAGGTTCATTAACAATAACTGTTTGAACTAATCCTTTTATATAAGTTAAATCCTTTTTAAATTGATTATAATCAATTAAATATAAAACATCACCTGGTTTTAATTCTCCGAAATTCATAAGATATTATTTTATTTAAATATTAAACATTACGCACTAGGAGTAGCTGCTACAGCAAACTCTAATGCTACATTTCTTGAAAATTTATTAAATGCTCCATCTGGACATCCACCACAAGTATTAGTAAACGTTTCAGCATCATTTAAAGTAGTTGTGGTAGTTATAGTAGGAAGAGTACCTACAGGAGGAGGAGTAGTTAATTCTAGAGGAATAGTTATAGTATACTTCTTCACAGTAGTTTTAAGAACTGAACAAGAAACAGGTCTATAAGTTATCGTGTGCACTAGCGAATAATTTAATAGAAACACATTAGAAGTACCTACTCTAGTTATAATAGGATCTCCGATAGTAATTGTACTAGAAAATCCTTCCCCCCCCCTGTTATAGAAGTTCTTAATTTACTAGCTGCTTGTGAGCGCGTTAAAAATTCATAACTCATATTAATTTCTGTATTAATAGGGTTAGATCATTTAATCTAGTATTTAAAGAATCAATTTCTTCTTTAAATCTCTTCTTTTCCTCTTCTCTTAATCTATGTTCTTCTTTTAAGGCTTTTTGTAATACTACTGTATAACGTTCGTATGAGAAGGTTTTTGTTCCATCTTCCATCTCATGTACTAATGTTGGGATTTTATCTTCCCAATATTGTGCTGAGGTACCGATAGAAGTAGTTTTTTCATCTTTCCAGTTATATGTAAATTCAGGAGCATTGAGGACTTTATTTAAAGTATCATCTGGTAAAGAATTAAAATTAGATTTAAATCTTATATCTGATGTAGACTGTAACCCTGCTCCGGCTGAACATACTACGTGTTTATTGAAAATAATTTCAGACTGGGAGTTAATTTTTGACATAATAGTAGCAGCTGTCTCAGCACTTGGTATAGAAGGCTTATTTGAGATTTCCGACCATGAATATGATGGTTTTGTAGAGGCTTTTGCCCACGCATACACATCAGATGCTGGCATAGATGAGGGGAAATCAGTAATCTGAGATTTAGTATGTGTGTGAGATGATGGAGTGAATGTTGAAGGCTTACCACCGATAGCATTCCAAGTTAATTCATCAGCAAATGCAACACGTTTCCAAGAGTTCCAGGTAGAAAGTATACCAGTTCTAAAATAAAGGCCCTTTGTAGGTACACCCCCACTCCCATTATATCCTACAAGTTCCCAGGAAGAATAGTTTGTACTCCATCCATGTACATGAATACCTCCCCAATAATCAGAGGTAGGCATTATGTTATTAGTAAATATAGCTCTCAATATATTACTCCCTACATTATTCGGGTACAGTGCAGTATTTCTGGTATCCTCTATTAGTAATGAGGAATGAGTATGTGAACTAGCAGCTGCCCCAATAGCAGCAGGAGTGATATTCACAGTTTTAGCTGCATTAGGAGCATAGGTAGTATTAGTAGATCCGTTGAATTGGATAGTCAATGATGCTATATTATATGTATCTAAAATAGTACAGTCTGTACTACCACTCCTTCTATGGATCAGATTATTATCCCCTGACTCCAATCTAGTAATTCCTTGAGCAGTTCCAATAATCACATTTCTAGACCCATATGCAAGTAAATACATATCTTCTGAATTACTAGCACTAGCTCCTATATATCCACATCTTACATCTCCTTTATAAAAGTCCATGTAAGCTTCTTTATTAGCTGAGGTATTCTTTAAAGATAATATAGGACCAGCTGTTGTTCTGGTAAGAGTCCCTCCTGATAATGGAAGATATTTATCTAAATCAGATTTATAAGGTATTTCACCAATTAAAGTTCCTGAATTAGTTCTAATTTCTGGTCCATTTTTTAAACAAAATACTTTATCGCTTACGTTATCTGATAAAAAAGCACCAAGTGTACCTAATTCAAATCCAACACTACTCTTAATACTGTTACCAATAGAAAAAATAAGATCGACCGCAGGTGCAGAACTTGGTGAATTAATTCTTAATACAATTCTATCACTACCACTTAGTACCCCCCCACTCAAAGGTAAAAAATCAGATGTAGAAGGAATTTGAGATACTTTAGCTAATTCCTCGTCATTAATAAAAACATGACCTCCAGGGGAAATTTTTAACATACTGGTAGCTGATGTATTATTAAGATTACTAAGAGATAGTATTCCGTTACCTCCTGATACTGTAGTTTCAAGAATATAATTATCTCTTTGTATCCTTATAAAGTTATAGGCATCCTGAGAAAGGCTTCCTATAAACAAACTTCCTGTTAATGTGCCTCCAGTCAGAGGCAAATAATTACTCAAATGATTCGTAGTAACTAATTCTTTCCAAGATGTATGTGCTGTAGGATCTTCCAAAGAATTAGATCCTCCTCTCACAAACCACCTATTAGTACTATATGTACCATAAATTTGACTAGATCCATGATATGTTCCCGGAATAACAACGAGAGATCCTGCCTCTTGTATAGGATATCCTCTATCAGTAGTAGCATTACCACTTTTTATTTGAGATGCCATCATTGGAAGATGGTTAAATGAACTATTTATGCTTATAGTATCAAGATTCCTGGAAAAATTATATCCGTCAAATACTGTATATAACGTACCTCCCCTATCATGTACTAAATTAAATAATCCTGATCTTATTCTTGTAGTTCCGTGTTCAGCTCCTATATGAGTGTACTGTGAATCCTCAGTACCGCCATTGGTGAATACAAGAAGAGAGTAATTAGTAGATCTGTCAAGGATTCTGGTTATACCAAGATCATTAAACATATCTATAGGAACATTGGTATTTGACGATCCTCCTAATACAAGATGATTATTAGATCCCATGTATATCCCTTCTACTCTTTCTCCTCCGGTGTTATTAAAAAGAATCCCATTAGAATTAGCTAATATAGGTCTCCCATCTGCTCCTATAGTCATATAACCTCTACCACTATAAGGATAGTATACAGTACTCAGATTATTTATATCTGATTTAAATGCAACTTGTTCGAACCAGTTTATTTTTCCATTATTTCCTCCACCTATAATTACACTACGATTATTACTAACAGGACTTATACTAATATACGCATGAGTATCTCCTACTGCAAATCCTATAGAAGAAGAAGTAGTGGGACCTAAACCACTATCTCCACTATTAGATCTAAATGGGACTATCCATGAAGTAGAATCATTTACTCCCCATATAGATTCTCTGAAATTATTTAAAAATAAAGTTCCAAAACTATCAGAAAGAGTATATTTTATTCTAGTAGCTTTAGGAGTCCCTATAATATTTCCCTCTAAAGTGTAATTTAATAAAAGTTCTTCTATATTTAAGTTACTAGTATCATAAACTGTGTACTCAGCACCATTCTTATAATGTTTTATATCATTATCTCCTATAGTATGAATCGTAGTCTGTGAATTCTGAGCATTTCCAGAAGTAATTATTCCCGATTTAATATTTCCATCAGCATCAGTATACCCTAATCTAGTGACATAACTATTTCCGGAATTATCTATATTTAATAATGCAGTATTGCCTAAATCACCTCCTATTAAAGTTTCATAATCCCCGAAGCTTCCTAGATATAAAGAAGTACCATTAGTACTATCTCCCATAAATAAAGCCCATGCATTTTCTCCAGTATCAGTCTTATTTACTAACGCAGAAATTGGAGAAAAATATAAAGGACCAGTTAAAGCATTTGTAGATCCAGCACTTAGAGGTAAGTAATGGCCAACCAAAGACTCTACAGTAGCAAAGGGTTTTCCATCTTTGTCACAGAAACTTCCCCACATTGGAAAATTAACATGTAATGGAGTATATGTTGAATTAAGATTATATGTAACACTTCCATCAGATCCTATAGTTTCACTAAGTTTTAAAACATTTTGTGAAATCCCTGGTACATTACTATCAGAAACAATACTAAATCCTCCATTAGTATAAACTAATGTTACTTTTTTACTAGGATCATCTGGATTAACAACTACAAGACTATCAAATCCATCTATGGAAGTAATAGCATTAGTGCTACTATCCCAAGATAAATATTTCTTACTTAAATTAGCGTAATTTGCAAATACTATTTGAGATAAATCAGAGCTTCTAAATCCAGTAGGGATTATTATATTAGCACTAAATCCTAATTCTGGAGATTTTGTGTTAATTAAAGAACGATCAGAAGAAGGGATAAATTGTATAATATCACCACTTACATCAAATGTAAAACTAGCAGCATCTCCATAAAATTTATGATTATGGTCACCAAATCCTATATATGATTTAACGTAGTCTAAAATAAGAGGATTAGTAAATCCAAAAGCATTATGTGTGGCAGTATATATATCTAATATAGAAATCTTTTCAGTTCCATCTCTTGTTAAAGTATTTCTCGGAGATATTATAAATGACCAATAAGGTTGTGAATCTTTAATAGATGTAAAATTTTCATAATTGATAATGCCAAAAGTCTTAGAATTACTTATTAATTTAATGCAATTAGTATCATCTATATTATCAACAAAATCTAATCCACCTTTATCACTATAAACAGTATTAGAAGAATGAATTAATTTCTTACTTGAATCATATTGTAAAAACTTTCTATCCTCTATATTCGTATCTAAATAAGCTGATTCATATCCATCATCTCTTTTAAAAGCTGGAGCCCAAATCTCTTTATCAAATACATATTTAGTAGCAGAAGGGCTTGATTTAAATAAAATATCATCTAAAACCCTCAAACTTAAATATTTATCATTAGTATCTCCATATTGTAGATATAAATCATTATCAACTCTTTTAAATATAAGATCAGTATCTTTCTCAGATAAATTCTGTAATGCAAATCTTAATGCTAATTGAATTGGAACCGTGCTCGTAGTTTGTGCTCTTTTAAATGTAGAATTCCAGGTTAAGAAAGCACCATCTACCATATCAGGTTCATTATCCCGAAGCATTAAAGGGAATTGATTTCCCTCAGTTCCGCATTTAAATCTATCATCGGATTCATCAAAAATAATAAAATAATTCGGAAGTTTTCCTCTATCAATCTCCAATCCAGAGATTCCTTTAGTAACGCCTTCACCTTGTTCCCCACTATTTAAAGTAAGGATGTTGTCAGTTACTTTTACTTCTTCGGTGTCTATAATAAAAGCATCTCCGCCAAATACTATATCCTCTTTAATAGTTAAATTCCTAACTATTAAATCCCCATATTCTGTATCATCCTCATTTCTAACACTAAATCCTTCTTTTTCATTCTTTAATATCTGATCTCCTATTTTCCATGTTTTGGAAGGAGTACCTTCGTATGTAAGAGGATTACCATTAACATCTTTTAACCCTTGTATTACATCAAAATCAGTTGAGGTAATAGATCCTGCAATAGTTGATGTAGCCATTGGGAGAGAATAATACTTATCCTCGTAACTATTTAAAAAAGGATTATATGATTGGTAATGTATAATTGCTTGTGTTGCGGATGTAGTTTCAGTATCAGTTAATTCTGTTAAATATTTAACTACATTATCTAATTTCCCTTTATCTGATGAGGACATCACTCCAGCTTTTTCCGAAGTGGCAGATTTAAATACTATCTGTACTGGTTCTTCTACTCCAGTTTGTGGGTTATTAGTAACTAAATTTAATATAACAGAATTAGAGTTGTACGTATTATCAGATACAGCTTGGACAATAGAAGAAATATTTCCTAATTTATTCTTTTCCATTGCTGTGATTAATCCAGCAGTGGATGAGGTAGCAGCATCTAATACTAAATATTTAGACGTTACTTTTTTAGATATAGGATCATATATAGGAAATATTATTTGTAGATCTTGTCCAGTATATTCTTTAGTAGGATCTCCTGTGTAATAACTCTTTAGCGAATCTATATAATCCTTATATTTAGGAGACATTAATCCGGATATCGCAGAAGATACATCTGGGAAGCTGAGTATTTTAGAACTCGATTCTCCAATAGTAGGATCTTTAGTAGTCACTTTAAGAGAAGCTCTATTATTAGCCTCAGCATACTCTACATTTTCTACATAATCAAAGATTTGATTTATTTTAAATATCTGAGAAGTATCTAGTAAATCTTTTCCAGGGGCAACATCTACTTTTTTATTTAATAACTCCTGTACTTCTTCTTTCGTGTAAATATTATTCGTGACAGTATTTAATAATCTAGAGAGATTTAAACAAGCCTCTTTAGACATTAAACCATTCTGATTTATATTAGCCTCCCGAATTGGTAAAGATTCAGTTCCATCACTACTAACTATATCTAATACTAAAGTATCAGCTCCGGAAAAAGATATCTCTTTTACATATTTAGTAATTGAATCTAATTTAGTTTTATCCTCCTTACTAAATAATCCGGGAGTGGTTGGTGAAGCGACAGGAAGTGTAACACCATCCCCAGAAGAATTTAATATCTGAATATTATCTTGATTTATTTTCATACTTAAATGGATAGTAGAAATATCTACTAAAGCTCCATTATTATATCTATACTCTTTTGAATCCTTTTTATTAAAGAACTCATATCCATCTTTTAATTGTATTCTATCCCAATATTTAAGAGTATCTCTCCAAGTACAATGATAATATTTATCCTCTACTCTTAGTATATAAGATACTCCACTTTCAGCATTGCTTGGAATATTATCTACTATATCTTCTACAGGACTTAAATGTGTAGGTTCTGAAACATCATTTAATTGAAGAATGTCTGTGGATATAATAACATCCGGAGATTGTTTAATAACAAGTTTTTTGGTAATAGGGTTAAATTCTATTTCCTTAATTCTAAAATCCTCTACCCTTTTATCAAAACAAGATTCAGGTGTTATATTATATACCTTACTTTCACATCCACTGGAATTTTGTGCTTTGGTAATCATTATTTAAAAAATATTCAATGATAGAATTAAATAGCGAATCTTTTACGCAATCTATTTCATTATATTTAAGGAATAAAACTTCTTCAACTATAAAACTTTCATCTATATAATTACCATACTGATATTCTTCTATTAAGGAGTGGTAATCCTTAATTGTTTTTTCTAGTAATTGATCTATTTTATTCATATGTTATATATTAAATTTATTATTCTATTTAATTCTAAATTTTATTTCCACTCTTCTGGAATATTTGATATACCAGAACAATCTTTAAAACAATTGATAAAAAATTTAGCATCTGTACAATATGTAAATAAATCCTCTGGTATAAAAGATAATTTTCTACATCGTTCAAAACAACTCTCAAAACTAGTAGCTTTTGTACAGTTATATAAAAGTCTATTAGGAATAAAATTTAGAGAATGGCATCCAAAGAAGCAATAAGAGAAGATTCTAACATTATAACAATTTCTAAATAAATCTTCTGGTATAGATTGTAGATTTTCACATTCGTAAAAGCAATATTCAAAAGAATTTAATTCGTTATTAATCTTTACTGCTATTTTATGTTCTCCTACATCTTTAAAAGTAGTATATACTTTCTCTGTTTGATTATGTAACAAATCTTTTCCTTTAGAATCTGTTATATATTTAAAATACCAACCTCTACTAGTCAATAATACTTTCTGATTTGGACGTTCTGTTATATAAATTAAAATAGTAGCATCTTCTGGAATAGAGGTATAGGAATCTTCGCATTTACAACTCTGTGATCCTAGTATAGTAACTACTTCTGATTTCTTCATTACTTTCTACAATTACAAGAACTAGATCCAGTAGAGTATTTAATATAATCATTACTACAAAATCCTCCACAAACCTGAATCTCTTCTATAATTCTCTCAGCTTCGTAATAACTACATTTATCTATTAATCTATGGATCAATTCTAAAGCTATAAATACCATATTCCTATCTCTAAATACTTGAGAAATATTATTATCATTTTTTATATTACATCTAGTATACAATTTATTATAATAGATATATTTTAATTTATTCTCATAACAATATTCTAAATTCCCTAAAAGAAATGTCTCTTCTTCAATCCCTATTATATTAGAGTTAGATTGATTACTATATAAATCCATTATAGATACTTTCTTTTCAGTATAACTTCCGGATATAATAGTTATTTCATAGATCTCTACTTCTCCATTTGAAAGTTCTTTCGCGGAATAGAATATTTCCCCTTCCATATTTAAACTAGATGGAGATACTCCATGAACCCATTCGTAATTAGGTAATGCTAAATGATCTATTATATGCCATCCGTCTATTTTAGTAGAATAGTTTAATTTATAATCAGTATATTCCTGATCTGAATGACATACATAATAAAAATCTGATACTTTAGGATCATCTATAGTATTTAGAGTAATTAAATCAATAAATACAATATCTTTTGTTCTTAAATAATTAGCGGATATCTGAGATACTTCTGGATAGATACTACTAGTACTTATACCAGTAGTATCCTTTAATGTAAATCCAGATATTCCGTATTCAGTTAATGAAATACTTAAATTTAATGAAATATTTTTCATTTTCCAAAATTTACTTCGTTATTTCTAGGATTATTATCAAATAATTGTGCCCATTCAATATTAGCTTTCTTTTCTTCGATCTTATTCCTCTCTTTATCATTCTCATCTTTAGATTTAGCAGTAAACCATTTAATAGAGGAATCTTGTTCTTTTTGTTTTAGATTTTCTACTTCTTTAATAGATTTTTGCAATTCCTCTTGAAGTTGCTGTATCTGTTGTTGAGCTTCTTTAAGAGCTTGATCATATTGCTGTATTTGTTGTTGAGCTTGTTGTATTTGATTATTCTCCTCTTTTTGACGTTTAATTGCGTCTAATGTTATTTGTTTATATTCTGTGATACTCTTACATCCAATAGCTTGTACTAATACATCAGCTGTTAATTGTCCTGATTTAATTAACTCAAGATTATATGCTTTTATAGTTTCTAAGTCTTGTAGAGCGGATTGAGTATCAGCAATATTTATATCAAAGTCTGTTACTGTATAATGTTCTGGAAGTGCTGTGAAAATAGCTTTCTGTTTCTCTCCAAGAATTATAGTTCCTTGAAATCCATCTTTATATACTACTTTAGCTATATTTAAACTATCTAAGAATAATTCTCTTAAAGCTAATGCCATGTTAGAGAAGTATATTTTTGTGACAATTAGTGATTGATTAATTCCGGTTCTAACATTAGTAACAGCATCTCTGGTTTCAACTCCTCCAATAGCTTCTCTAAATGCTCCTGTTATATTAGATGCGAGTTGTTCTATTTTTTCTATAGCTAAATCTAGAGCTTGCATTGATTGGTAGGATAAACTCATATCATATGTATTAAATACAGCATTTGGCATAGATTGTCCAGCCTCACTTTGGGAAGTATCTAATGCTGCGAATCCTTGTTTTACATACGCCATGAATTTAAGTAATCTGTTTGTTTCATCTTCCTCGTCTAAGAATGTGGGGATTTTAGAGAAATCTACTGCAATACCTTTTGTCCCACTTACTGCAATGGCATTATTTCGGAGGAAAAATAATATATTATACATCATTTATGTTCAATGTGGTTCGTTACTCCACATCCGGGAATTTACCCAGCTATATGTTTCCATATAGATCAGACTATATCATATATAATTAAGAGTTTATATTAATTATATCCCCGTGCTTCGAATTTACTTAAATTCTACTTATTAGTCGTTGAACCTTTATAATAAATTATTATACTCGGATGCTGATTATCATATATCATATTTAAATACAATACTTAGATTTCCAGCAATTCTCGGGGTTTATCCAGGACCTGTATATTAATCCTGCAAATCTGCTGTAGCTAATACTAAACTAAACGGGATATTTTGTCTCGTTGTCATAAATAACCCATTAACAGATAATGTACATTCCTTAGGATTATCCATAGATCTAACTACATTTAAATCTACATCCCTAACAATATAAATATCACTAGCAATTTTAACTACAGAGTATCTATGCATTACGCCATCTTTTCCTGTCTCTATATATTCTACCTCATATACAGTAATTAATCTATTATTATATCCATACATTCCAGTATTCCCATCCCAAACAGGAGTTACCTCTAGTCCCCCTAATATTCCGGTAGCAAATTCCGAATCCTCTGTAGTAGCAGCATTTATTGGTCCGGTAGATCTTATTATATACTTCTGATTATCAGTATAATATGCCTTCTCTAATTCATCTCTTAACTTAGTTTTATCAGCTTCTGTTAATTCTGAATTATATTTAGATAAGATCTGATCTACTGTCATATAATATCTACATACAGCTCTAGGAGATTTATTTAAATAATAACTATTAGGATTTTTCTCCACAAAAGTATTAATAGGATTTAATCCTTCTATATCCACATTATTCCCACTTCTAGAAGGTTGTGTTTTAAAATAAAGTGTTCCGGAGATTAATAAATCCGTCATTAATAATCTAGCTTTTATATCTAAATCAATACTTTTAGATTGAGATAAATATGTTATAATATTCTGTGCTGCTATTTCATATTCAGAAATAAAATTTTTATCTATATCTTCCTTTAATAATTGTAGAGATTTTTCAGTTAGAGGATCTTTTGTTATAGGAGTATTCTGATCTCCGAATTTAGAGAGAATAGTATTATATAAATTACTCATATATAATTCCCTAACTCCATCTAATACTTTAAGCTGTCTCTCTCTATTTATTAAAGATAATGTCTTTTGATCTTTACATGTAATTTGCATATTTAATGGAGCATCTAGAAACTTCCCAACTAAATAATCTATGTGCTTTTTTATAAGTGGTATAAATTGTATTTGTGTCGGAGTTCCTATTCCATAATTTTCTTCGAAATGCTTATATTGATCTAAATCCATCTTCCCGTGATAGTAGTTATAAGCTTTTCTTATTGCTACTTTATCATATACGAGATCAGAAATAGCTTGATTCGCTTTCTGAATTTGGTAGTCTTTTGATCCTCGTTTGTACTCGACGCTCATCCAAATCAATTTTTTGTCCTACGAAGTATCTAGTTAGATTTAAACCTCGAAGGTGTAATTCTTTCTTTATTTTTTCTAAAAACTTCTCTTTACTATCACATTGGATATATATACATAAAGGAGTTAAGTAATCTTCTGTTATATACATTTTAAGTATATAACCATCCTCTGTTTTAATTATATCCATTGATTTATTATATATCGCTCCATATAATTCTAATATGTATTCTTTAATCATACATATTAAATATTCTTTTTCAGTCGTATTAATCATATACTGAATCTGTTCTAGATATTAATACTTTTAAATCCTCAGGAATTCCATCATCTGTAGGTATTTTTCCAAAATGTTTTACTCCATTAGAATCATAATAATATCCTATTTTACTTATTTTAATTTTTTTCTTCTTCTCACCAATTCCTCCTAGTAATCTTAGTTCTTGATCGCCCATTTCACACCATATTTGTTATCTATAAGGCTTTTTATCCTTATATTCTTATAATTTCTTATAAGTTCAGCATATATTTTCATCTTATATTTAAATAAGATGTTCCGCACTCGTGGAAGGATTATTACTCTCATTAACGTTCACCTTCTATGCGTTACAATGGCTAACGATGTTTTAGCTTATCTCGGTATTAGCATGGTATTTAAACTTTAACTTTCACCGATTTTGCGGAATTATTTTATTACCTTAAATTTCTTTAAGGAGGGACATGCAAGGTCTATCCCCATTGCAGCGATAATATCAAACTTTCTCTTATTCTCATAAGAATAATCCTTTAACTCATTTAACATCTCTATACAATCAATTCTATCCCAGAATTCATTAACATAATCCTGAATAAGTTCAAGATAATACTCAATAACTCTTTTTGAGGGATAAATACCGTACATACTAGAATTTAAAGATTTCTTCTTAGATACATCTGTACTATTCGGAGATTGTAATTTTTTCATTAATAAATATTGTTTTCCTTTATCCTGAAAATAACTTACAATAGCTGTTCTGGAACTTTCTAATACTGCTTTTGCTCCATACCATTCTAATAATAGAATTGTCTGATTATAAGCCGTTCTAATATTCTCAGGCCTATCTTTATATATAGCTACATATTTATTTCCATCAAGTCCATAATTCCTCTTCTTTATAACTAAACAGAAATCAGATGTATCCTTCTGCCCAGTAGACTGATCAATACCTTGGTCAATAGAGTCAATTCCAGCAACATAAAGATTAGGTATTAAATCTCCATTCTCATCTCTTATAGGCTCTTCAAATATTTTAACTTTACCATTAGGAGAAGAGATGAATTTAATATTATCTCTATCTCCATCTGTGGCTAAAGCAAGTATACCAATTTTTGGTTTTATTCCGTAGCCATGAACTTCTATATCTGTTAATCTTTGTGCGATTAAATTCTGATTGAACATATTATCTCCTTTCCTAGATAAAGCTTCTTGGAAAGTCCAACAATACTCTGCACAATGTACCATATAAGCAAAGGGATCATTTGAGTATCTTTGACGTTCAATCATTAAAAATTCTTCTGCTTTCTTACGTATTGTAACTCCTCGATTATCTATTATCCCAGGTTGCATTACTATGGCAGTAGATGGGATAAAGTATGCTGTATAGACTGTACGATTATCTGAGGAGTGATTATGTTTATATGGTAAGATTCCGAAGGAAATTGGATCAAGAAACATCCGTTCTAGTCCTTCTAAAGATGGACCACTATCTCCCACTTTGTTATCTCTAGAGCTTTTTATCTCTAGATTCTTACACTTCTTAATTTATGTAAGGTCAGCATATATTTTCATCTGTTCTAGATGTCGAACACTCGTGGTAGGATTATATTTATTCACCTACTATGCGTTACAGTATCAATTAACCTTTCGCAATTTAATTGATTACCTCGGGATTGGCATCACAGCTTTCCCCGATTTTGCTCGATTTTCTCAATGAAGATTCCTCTTCAAGCCGGCAAAATTTTATATTTTCTTTCTAAATAAATACTGGAATATTTACCGGTACCATAACCAATCTTAAATCCAACTCTTTGTCCAATTACCTTAATAAGAGCATCTCCTTGAATCCATTTCTTAATCAACTCGGGGTCAGAACCACATTCTTCGTATATAAGTAATTCACATCGATCACCTCTGACTTTAGAAGGTTTATCTGCTACGATACCTGTTATCATAGATTTAAATCCAGATTCATTACCTTCTCTATCTTTCTTTGATGCTCTTTTTTGGACCATAGTATTTATCGCTTGGCGTAAATGCTTAAATCCATTCTCTGTTTCTGTATTTAAATAATCCAATTGTACCCAGCATTTCTCTAATGTCTTAGCTAAGAAATCACTAGTTGCTGCGGTATATATAGATTGAGACTCTGGTTCACATGTATACATTGCAACTCCATTATTTGCTCCCATTTCACTAAATCCTAATCCTCGTCCCTTTAAAACAAGAGCATCTTTATTTGTTTTCCTACATAATTCCAGATAATGAAAATATTCATATTGTTTTGCTAGAAACATTGGAAAAGATGTAGCACGTTTACCTTTTTTTGTTCCTCCTGTATCTAATATAATCGGAGTTTGCATTCGATAGAAATTTAAATAAAAATAATTCCATCCAGTTATAGTATACCCATGTGAAGTATAGCCCTCAGTACATCTTCTGAATCTCTCATCCCAGAAATTGTTATATGCAGGACCTTTATAAGCATACATCTCATACTTCCCTGTAGCTTCTTTAGTCATTGCATCTTCTCTGAACCAATCAGGATTAAAATCTAATCCTTGTGTTTCTGTTATAGGTCTATACCCAGTAAGTTCATACGAAAGTTCGGGATCAAAGAAATCTACTGGATCTCCTATTTTAACATCCCAATCAGTAAATGCTTCTGATTGTTCTAGAGCTTTAGTCTTTAATTTACTATATAAATAATCATCTATTTCAACTTCATCTCTAGCAATTTTATAGTTAGATAAATCTTTAGATATATAAGAATTATCATATAATTTCTGCTCTTCCGATTCATCTTCTTTTAACTTTTCTGGAGTATCATAGGTACTAAGATCTTTTACTATTGTTTCAGTATCTAAAGAATTTAAAAGTTCCTTTGTAGTAGGTTTCTTTTTTACAACTCTTTTAGGTTTTTCTGGTTCGGAATCTACTTTTTTAGGAATATCTTTCTTTGCCTTTACTTTAGATACATTACCTTTTGCTCCATATGTAATTTTCCTAGCCATATTTAATCTCTATATCCAGGTTCATAATCCCCTTTTATTTTAGATTGTTTTTCAATATCTTTTTTATATCTCTCCTCAGCAGCTCTAACCTCATCTAAAAGAGGACCTATCCCTTTAGCTTCTGCGATTACATCTTTAGCTTTATATCTTAGTTGTCCTGTCTCATCATTTACATCACTTAAATCTACTAAATCATTAAAGTATATCGTTAATTTATCTATCACAGTATATACAGATTTAAGCAATTTATATGTTCTAAAAGAATCTCTTAACTCTTCATATTTCCTACAAGCTGTTCTAAATAAGGGATCGGAAAATTCCTCATCTGTTATAGATGCTTGTCTTCTCGCTTCTTTATTTCTATTCTGTTCAGAGAAATCGCATATAGGAGATTGCCAATCTAACATTAAATAAATATATTTAAATTCCCTAAATGCTCGTAATTTAAATCTTCCAGCAGGATCTTCTGGACATTTATTTCTCTCAGACTCCATTAAATCATTAAATTCTTTAAGTAATAGAATCTCTTCCTTATTTAATTCTAAGGATCCGGTTTGATTATTATAATTAAAAAATTTTACCATAGTACATATCCATATTTAACAAGAAAGAGTGACATAAATAAGGAGATTATTTATATCACTCTTCATATCATACCTTTTCTAAATCTTTAGTCGAGAATACTCCTTCGCACATATCTCGATTAGAATTAAACCATACACACCTCATTCCAAGGAATGAAATTTCATTTTCTGATGAATCTACAACTTTTTCCACTATAAGCATTTTAGGCTTAAATGGCATATCGTGTTTTAATTGAACCAAATCTCCTGGTTTTAGAAATATTTTAGGTTCTTGATATTTAAGACAATTCTTCATGGTTATTAATTTTCTTAGAACTACAAGCTAATACATTTTGCTCTTGAATAATCCATAAAACAGTATCTCCAGTTCCGTCAGTATCAATTGGGAGATCTCTTTCACTATTAGCTATATACATTATATCCATTCCCGGGGTAACTGTTTTACAATCTGGACCTACATCTATTACACTACCTACAGAAATAAAGCGTTCGTTCCAAATATCTATATCTTCTCCAGAACGAGGATCATGTTTAACGTCCCGTTTTAATATAATTCCTCCCTTAGATTTAGGATTTTCATAAGGACTAGCAGGATATTTAGAGAAGATTAAATAAGTTCCCATTGGTTTAATTTCCCAATTATTTACTTTATCCTCAAAAAACTCTACTTGTTTCTGGAGTTCTTCGTCAGAGACATTTTTTATTTTCTCATCGATTCCTATCGATTTAAGAGCTTTGTCAGTATTTAATTCTGACCTAACATTCTCCGGAACATATAATCCGGAATAATCATTTTTCATTACTTTTCCCATATACATTTAAATTTAACATAAAACATTTACCATTTATTTAATACACAATGATTATTTTTATTTCTTGTCTTTGCCATTAGTCTACATCCACATCCTTTAACCCATCCAACCATTTCTACATCAGATACCTGACCAGTACGAGGATTTATCCATAATTTAGGATCACAATAGCCTCCATATTTTTCTGAATATAAAGGACATTCTTTACATATCTCTAATCTTTTTAAATATAATTTTTCATTTATATTTAAAAATTCCTTTGCGTGTCCTGATAATATATCTTTAATACTCATGATATTTAAAATATTATAGGTTTATTTTCTTCTTCATATTTCCGGAGAATTAACTGCTTTTTATAGTATTTAAGCATCTTCTCTATATCAGATTTTAAATATTCTAGAACATACTCATTAACTTCACCATCGTGAGTAAAGTGAACAATTCTTAGCTCATCAATAATTAAATCCGGATTTTGTTTTTGAAGCATCCATGCGTAAAGAGATAATTGAAGAGTATAATGTAAGAAGTTACAATCCATTATATTATTTAAAGGATATTTCATCATTTGATACTTCTTCTTTTTAGGATCAAAATAGGATTTTTGTTTTAATTTCTTATTAGTTTTATGATCTAATATACGAATATGATTTCCATTTTTAACAACTAAATCGGACTGCCCAGCAATACATAAAATCCCATCTGGATCTATATAAGAAATTAACATCTCTGGTATAATTCCAGTATCTATATCTAATCTATGATGATTTTTATATACCGGAAGATTTCCACCTAAATTAAATCTCTTAATTGTCCTCTCCGAATCATTGTAAAATCCACTTTCCTGTTCCGCATGTACTTTTGTACCATACTCACAAGCTATCCTATTTGTTTCTCCCCAATCTTTTACATATTTATTACAAGTTTCTTCAAATACTTCTTTTGTAATACTATCTGGAATATAAGAATCATCCCATTTTTTAGTATTTAATAAAGAACTCTTTACGTTAATAAAATCATTTCCCATTAACTCTTCTAACGCCTTATACTTCTTCCAAAAATCTGAATCAAACTTATTCTCGAACTCTCCAATTAAAGTAGTTACAGAAATAAATTTTTTTCCTTCTCCTACTCCCTTTTTACCTACATACACATGTTTCTCATCATTGTATGTAACATCATCGTTTTCCTTATCGACGATTAAATCATTACCATCGAAGGAGAAGTATTTAACATCTCCTTCATTCATACTCATAGTCATAATATATAAATTTTAATTTCCTTTCACTATAGCTAAATCTATTATAGCTCTTGCACAAGTTGTTATATAATAAAACATTTGATCATGCGAAAGTGGGGATTCTTTTGAATAACTTATTCCAACAAATCCTCTGGGAGTTCCATCAATTTCTATTAAATAAAGAAATAATTGTTTAGCTCCATTCTTTTTTAACATTGTATATAAAATCGGATCTGATTCTTTAATATTCTCTATATCTAATAGATTATATACTTTCTTTTCGTTAAGTTCTACATTAAATCTAAAATTATCAGTACTTTGTTGTTGATATTGCTGTTTAATTCCCGCTACTCCAGAAGCATTTTGTTCATTCCTCATTGTGAAGTATGTAAAAAGATTTCCGCTTAATGAAGTTAAACTATTACCATATTCACAGAAAAATGCCCTATCAGCTTTAAGAGTTTGTTGAAGTTTACGTAATTCATTATCTATTTTAGGGGGAATAGTTAGTGCGGTATTTACTAATTCCGCATGTTTCTCAGATCTCTCTTTCTCTCTTTGATTGAATGCATTACTTATTTCAATTCTAACAGTTTCCTTTATCGTTTCGTTTAAATATCTTTCTACATAGTTAGAAAAATATAAAGTACATAGTACAATAACTACACAAAGTACCAATTTAGAATCTTTTATAATTTTAGATTTAATCAAACTATTTATGAGGGGTAGAATTTTGTCTATCATTTAACTTATTTTCTATTTTTAATACACACTTATTTTGAATAGTGCAAATATATTAATAACTTGCAGTCAAAACAAGATTTATATATTTAAATTTAAAAATATAAGAAATAATATGTTTAACGCGTTAAATTATAGAGTATGAAATTTAATCTTAGTAAAATAGACTTTAGTCTATTAAAAGTTCCAGATTTGGATTTAGAGGAATTTAATAATGTTATAGAGAAGTATTTAGGTAAAGAATCTGCGGAATTTCTTAAAAAGGGCGGGAAAATTTATATTAAGAAAAAGAATCGTGGAAAATTTACAGAGTCTGCTAAAAGAGCTGGACAATCTGTTCAAGAACATGCTAGATCAGTATTAAATGATCCAAATGCTACACCTCTACAAAGGAAAAGAGCTAATTTTGCTCGAAATGTAGCTAAATGGAAGCATAAAGGAAAAAAGAAGAAGTAGGATTTATATATAATCTTATATTTAAATGATATCTAATACTTCCAATAGCAAAATCCCACCCCTTCCTGTCTGGGCGATATTATTTAAATCTTCTTCCAAACCAGAACTCTTTCTACTAATTCTCAAGAAATTCAATATTTTACATCTAAAGAATCCGTATATAAAGAAATGATTCAATCTAATCCAAAATTTGATGCTGAAGTTGATTTGGATAATATAAAACGAAGGGTTCTTTCATAAGAATTTAATAAAGAGTAGGAATATTATATATAATAAACCTTCAGGAATAATGTCTAATATTATATAATAATATAAAAACAAGTAATATATAAATAAATGAGCACTAATTATTTAAATGAGGATAAAATAATAGCATTATTAAAAAAGACTCAAGCAATGGTTGCCGGAACAGCCAATGTTTCAAGTGGAACACTACAAACAATCTTTTATAATCGCGAATATATAAATAACGTTACTGCTTCTATAATCTCTAATTCAGACGATAAAGGGATAAGAATAACAGTAGGATATAAAAACTCTACTTTAGCTTCTAGATATAAAAATTTATTATGTATAACTCCTTTTCTATCAGAGAATGTAAATGTCTCGGATGAAAATTATCTATCTACAACATTTAAATCTGCAATAAGTGGAAGTACTGTCGTCTCTTATTATATATATTTATGATACAAATAATGGAGCAAATCTTAAACAAGGTAACTATATAAGCTTCTTAATTCCTAATATTAATGATTCTAATGAACTATTAAGTAACAACTAAATAATATTTAACTATGAAAAATTTTTGGAATAAAGTAAAGGGATTCTTTTATAAAATCCTAAATTATAAAGCTGTTAAGGTTATTATCTCAGTTTTATTATCTGCCGGATTAACTTATTTATTTAAATCTGCATTAGTATTTTTCTGCTTCTTAGTATTATGGTATTTATTATATATCTTAATAGATAAGTGGGTAAAGAAAAATGACAATGAGGAATTAAATAAATTACATATTTAAATTTTATATATAAAAAAATACCCTATAACAATTAAGTTATAGGGTATTTTCATTTAACATTATTAACACATAAATAAACACGCAAAGAAGACTACTTGCTTATATTTTTAATCATCTCCTTAATAAAATTAAGGGATTTAAGATAATCGTCATTTGTTATATATTCTATATCAGAACTTTTTAACATTTCCTTTACCATCTCTCCGAAATTAGAAAATAACTCATTTATATCAGGACTAGTACATTTAACCTGATCTATCGGTAATTTATTACTAGCTATAGGTGCTCCGATAGTAATCCCAACTTTAGCATAATCTGGAATTTTATCTAAATCAGGATTATTTAATTTATTTTCTAACTCATCTAAAGAATCTTCTTCTTCGTTAGGAATTTTATTTAAAGTTCTATCTAATTTCTCATCGATACGATTTAATAATGTCTCTATATCAATTCCATCATAGTCTTCTTCTTCTCTATGGAAGTTATTTAATTTAGATAATATCACTTTAAGTCTATCCTCAATCATATCAAAATAATCAGAGAAGCTCTTATTCATTTCTAATAGTTCTCTTAAATTCTTTTTATTCTCACAATCTCCTTCATTAAAATACTGAATAATTTGAACTAATTTCTCAATTCCGATTTTAGCATTATTCATTACATCCATCATAGAAGCATTTATACATTCTAACTCCTTATCACTAATAAGTTTTTCCATAATCATATTTTTAATTTAACATATACAAATATACTAAGATTATAGATCTAATCCTAAGATTAAATGTTAAATTTTATAAATTAAGATTTTTTCTTAATTCCGGAATGATATTATTCAAATCCTTCTTCACAGCCTTTTGTCTATCTAAATATGATAATTCTGGATATTTAATCTTTCCAAATTCATCTATAAACTCTATCGAATCCTGAGATTTAAATTCAGGATCTGATATTATTATTGTTTTTATCTTATTTAAGTTATTCATTATATAACTATACATTACTAATACATTTTGCATTATATTACCATTCATATACTATTTGTTTAACTCTATAAATTATGCCACTACAAAGATAGTATATATTTAATATCTAAAGAATGTATATATTATATAACAATAACATGTGCAATTTAATTTATACTTAATCAATTGCTCCTCCATTTGCTGGTGGAAGTTTTGGAGAGGTATTAGTTACAATAGTATCTAATTTAGTATTTGCCTGAATTAAATTAGTATCTATACTAGAGGTATTCGTATGTATAGAAGTAGTTGTATCCTTTATTCGTCCTAAAGTTTCTTTAACAGGATCTAAATCAATATCAATATTAGCTAGAGATGCTAATGCTGTATCTAATTTAGCACTAAATGTAGTAGTTAAATTCTCTATTTTAGTTATTAAATCTTGTATTTTAGTATTTGTCGTATCTATCTTAGTATTAGTAGTATTTAATTCATTTACTACTGCTGATAATTTCTCTGTCAATAAAGCTATATTCTCCGTATTAAAATCTCCCACCCCTTCCTTAATTCCTTGTAAAAGTTGGAGGTATAGCTCATTGTAATTGGTTGTTTTATAAAAATCGTTTACGTTCATTGTGATATATTTAAATTATAAGTTCTATTATTTTAGTATTGTCTGTATTTAAAATTTCTTCATTTTTGCATGGTTGAAGTTTATATGTATAACTCTCCTCTTCTGGAGTATATTTAGGTTCGGAGATTATTTTATAATATCGTTGTAGTCCTTCTTTTATATAAAATGATTCTGGAAAAGTTAATGTTATTGGTGTAGATTCAAAAGTTGGATTTTGCATAAAAGGATTGATTGTTATGATTTACAAAGGTATGTGGTTTTTGTGAGAAATCCTATAGGGAAATGGATATAATAGGTATATTTAAATTCAACTATTTACTTCATTTATATTATTTTAGATATTATATTTTCTAATATATCTAATCTGGACAAGGTTCTTTCTTCCCATTCGACTATTCTTTTACATAAAGTTATTAGATCACTCTCATTATTTGTAGTCTTATTTATAGTTGTAGTTAAATTCTCATACCGATCATTCAGCATTCCTACGCTACGTGTTAATTCATTAACCCGTTGTTCTAAACTCTTTATTTTTTTATTTAATGCAACAGTGTCAGAATTTTTATATTCTTGGAATATCTCTAATATCCTTTTATCTTTATTAAACCATTCAGAAGAATGATTAAATTCTTTACATAACTCATGTAACTGTTTCTCATCTTCTATGTATCCTTCAAAACTATCTATAAGTTTACAATCTGGATTGTGAGTAGCATATTGTTTCATTCGAGATTTAAGATTCTCTGTAAATCCTATTTTATAGAAATTACCTGATTCAATTAAGTATATCATATTATTTTATTTAATAGTATTTAATTTTTAATGTTTCTTTAATTCATTTCTTTAAAAAATATCTAGTATTTAAGTAATAAACTCCTCTATCCTTTCCGAGTTTTATAATAAGATTCTTTTTATATAAAGAGGAGATGCAATTTTTAATAGTTCCTATTGTAAGTTGTGTTGCATGATGTATTAAATTATTTAAATAAGAATCTAATACAATCTTTCCACGCAGATCTGAATATTTCCATAAACAGACTAACACTTTATATTCACTTATTTTAGATAGTTGGGATAATCCCTCCAGTATAAGATTTAAATTTATGCTTATAGAATATTTAAAAGAAGATTCTATATCTATTTTACTAATATAACTATTAAATATATCAATAACTTCTTCGTTATATATAAACCACTCATCAGAATATTTATATTTTTTACATAAGGTATGTAATCTCTTTTCATCTTCTCTTGTTCCGGATTTATAATTTAATAATCTAATATCCGGATTATGTACTTTATATTGGGATAATCTAGATCAGATGTAAATCCTATCTTTAAATTACTTCCTGATTTTATTAAATATAACATTTAGTAATAATTAAATTGTTTCACATTCTACATCCTTAGCATTTATCTTTAATATCTCTCTCTCTAAATATTCTACTCTAGATTCTAATGTATCTACCCTATTATTTGTTTTAACAATATCCTTACTATTCTCTTCAATTTTCGCAGCCATAAATAATATAGCCTGACTAATCTTCGTATAATCTATTTTTAAATTATTATTATTTAACTCTATCTTTTCCTTTTTCTCTAGTTCATCAATAAGCTCTTTCGCATTTCCCCACGAAAATCCACATAACCTAGCAATCGCATTCACGCTCACATTCTTCATTTCTCCTATTCCGGTATTAGTATCTTTAATAGTTTTTGGAGCAGTACAAATAAAGAATATCTTCTCTTCTATTGTTAAATCATCTCTTTTCATAAATTCGAAAGTAAATTCTTCTTTATCTTTTAATAATTTTGGAGGGCGAATTAGGGTATATAAATTTCCTTTATTTCCTCTTTTAGTTATAGTTATATAACCTTTATCTTGTAGTTCATTTAATCTATTCATAACTGTCTTTTTTGATGATTTAGTTTCTTCCGCTAAAGTATTTAAAGAAGGAAAACATTGCTGCGTATCTTTATCTTTATATAAGGATAATAAACAGAATAAGTATATAGTATACCCATTTAAATCCTCATTTTCTATCAAGTTTTTTCCTATTTGTATTCTTTGTGGTTTATTTATTTTCTCCATGTTAAATTTATATATTTAATTAAATAAATAGATAATGTTGTGGAATTATTTTTAATCACAAACAAAGATAAGGATAATAACTCACATTACCTATAAAATCTAAAAATTTTCTATTCACGATTTTCCCGAATGGTTTTTATAACAAATTTAGATAAGACCGTCGGTTTCTATGATAAAATTTTTATATAAATCATATTCCTACTTTATTTTTTAAAAATTTAAAAAATGCTCTAAGTGTAGAATAGAAGACGAAAACCACCAACTCGATTATTTTACACTTGAAGCTCTTCTAAATTACACTTGAACAATCCTTACCTAAACGCGCATTCTGCTAAATATTTAACCAAATATTTAAATAAATCACACTTCTACTCCAAATCCTACCTCTCATGAGAGTACCAGAACTATAACTAGTAAGTCCTTAACTAGTACCTACCCTACCCCTTCAAAGGGTAAGTTTTTTTGCTTCGCAAAAAATCTTGAGCTGGGAGTCTCTTTATATTTAAAATTTATCTATTATATAAAATTTATATTTAAATACCTCATATATTTAAAATTCCCATATATCTTAAATATTTTATATTTAATACAATCCTCATACCTCATTCCGAAGAAAATTTAAAAATTTTATTTTATTTAAATCCTGAATTTCATGCTTTTTCTTCTTAGGGAATTGTAAAATGGAGGAGAAATTTATTTAAATACTATAAATTATTTAATATTATCTAAATTCTCATATATATTACATACCTCCTTCTTAAAACTTTCTAAATCTAAATCATTCTTCATAATATTTATTCCCGCTCTACATATCACCACATTTCCCTTTATATATCCTTTACTAGAGTCTATTCTATCCACAGATGGAGAATTAAATTCATCAAATTTAAAAGGAAGGTGTGTATAATAACATTTATTTTCTTGTTTATTCAATATCTCTTCTAGATATACCATATCTAAGTTATTTTCTAAACCTTTTTTATTACTATTTATCAATGTTTTAGATAATAACCATTTAGTTACGTTTTCCATTTCCCTTTCTTTTCTCTTTCTACTTTTACATTTATTACATGTTTTAGAAGATCCACTAGAAAATTTATTTGGATCACTTTCCCCACAATACTGACATTTAAAGACTTTCTCCTTTCTATTATTAACAATAAATCCATATTGTGTTTCAGTATAAAGTTCATTAGAATAGAGATCATTATTAATTACTTCTGAAGTAAAGTCTGAATTATTTAATATATCAATATAACTTCCGCATCCATAATCCTTTATTCTATTGATATAATTATAAATTCCAGTTGCATTTTGATCGTTACCATAAAGGATTCTACTTAAATTCTTATTTGAATATTTAATTTCCTCAATTTTACTATATTCTAATAATACTAATAAAAAGAATTTGTGTGTTTTTGTAATGTTTTTATCTAGTAGAAATTTATAACAAGGTTTGATGAGATTTAATTTTATCTTATATGCATATCCATTCTCTGTTAAGTTTTCGATTTCTTTATTTTCTTCTAATATTTTTAGATATTTCTTAACATCATTATGTCCTATACCGCATTGGACGATTTGATCTTTAGTAAATTGAGAGATGTTATTTTTTCTAAAATGACATACCCATCTCATGACTAGTTCCGAGGTAATAAATGTTTTGTTTGAAATTTTTCCTGTTAAATAAAAGTTTTCCATAGTATTAATTTTATCAAATTCAAAAATAGTAAAGGGTAAGAAGATAAACAAGAGATAGGATAAATTTTGTGAAAATAGAAATGGTTGAGGATTTAGAAAAAAAATTTTTATATTTTTTATTTTTAGAGGGAAATTTTAAACTAATATGATTATGAGCAAAGAAAAAGGATCACACCCTACACCCCCGTGACCATCTTTGAATAAAAACATTAAATAAAACACAAAAATCATGAAAGGTAGAAGTAAATTTTCACAAGGTCTGTCTAAAGAATTATTAAATTCTCCAGTTGTAGTTCGTAACGCAGAAGGCGGACGTGAAATTGGAGATGTTGTTGACTTAAGTGATGCAACATTTAACCCTGAATATAAGTTCGTAACTCAGGATGGACAAGAACGTGTTGTTCAAGGTTTTGTTCGTGGAGAGGGAGAAGCACAAATATTAGTACTCTCTTTATCTCAGCTCGTAAACAGAGTCAATGGACTGGATGAGGCAAAATCGGGGTTAATGAAGCAACTCCGGAAGTGCACGACCTTAGGAGAAATCCTAGAGGTTATGGACGATGTTGAAGCTGTCAAAGTCATTGACGTGAAACGCGTCCCGAATCGTTTCGTTCCTGGCACAGAAAGAACTCTGTGTCTCTGGGATGAAGCTTAATATAAAGGATAGCTAATGCTATCCTTTATTTATACCATGTATTATTATTAAAAAATTAACACAAGATGAATAAACTAGATTATACAGAAGAAGAGTATAAAGAAATGTGTGCTAAATTAAACCAATTCAAGAGCACACGCAGTATAGTAGATAGAGATGTCTTAACAAAACAATTTTGTGATGTTTTCCATATTGCAGAAAATTCACTCATTAAATTCTTTAAAAAAGCTAAAATCCTCAGAAATGAACGTGTTACACATCCTTACATCGTTCATTGGGTTGATGAAGGCCCTATTTATATAGGAAAAGTGAAGGAAGCGGTTAGATTATACAAAGAGTATAATCTAGATAGAAACAAAAAATATTTAAGTAAAAAATGTAAACCCTCCATTCAAGATTGTATAAATATCTTGAAGAAAGAGGGATATAAGATATACAAAGAAAAAATCGAATGGGTTGAAATATGACCTACTCGATTTACCTAGAATGGTTAATGAAGGTTCGATTCCTTCATTAGGTACTAAGGGAGTTGTAATAATATTTTTCAAGTGATTAAAAAAGTGAGAGGGAATTTTTGTGATTCTAAACCACAAATTTCCTCTCTTTTCACAGCATTAATCCACAACACCACTAAAAATTTTCTCCGTAGTTCGTAAAACCACGGAAAATCTTGTGTTAATGAAAGAGGTGAGACAAGTTCTAATCTTGAACCCTAATCACCTCTTATTTGCCTCTAGTATCAATAAATATATAAGCTGTCTGTCTATGATTTAAACTTTAAATTTAAAACATGGTATTAATTATTTTAACAATACTTAATGCAGTATGTATAACTGCGTTAATAGTATTATTACAAAACATTAAAAAGACAGCTAGTCCTTGGACGTATAGAATATATCTATTCTTTACAATATTAGCTCTTCTCTTTTGTTGGATAAGAGTTATAATATAAATTACAAGGATTATTAGATAAAGATCTATTTAATACTAGATCAAAACTTAACAGATTAAATCGAAATATGATTTATGATATATGCTCAAACGTATGATGATAAGTGTATATAAAATTATATATCTTATCTAAGGATATGTAAGGTCCCATAGCTTAATGGTCAAAGCGATAGTTATTTAAATAATAGGGAGTTGGCGCAATTGGTTAGCGCAGAAATCTTATACATTTAAGGTTGCAGGTTCGAGTCCTGTACTCCCTACTATGAAAGAAGAAATTTCAGAATATTACAAATCAAAGGGTTATACAACCTTATATGTTGCTATAAATAAAGAACCTAGAAGAGTAGCAACATTAAGAGATAATAATGGCAACATGACTAGTATGTCTTATGCTAAATATCTTTATACAAGTTATTATAAATGTGATGTGGATAAAGAAAATAATGTTGACCATATAAACGGAGATAAGATGGATGATAGAATAGAGAATTTACAAGTTATATCTAAAAGATATAATATACAAAAGGATCATAAAAGAAGAGAAATGGTGATTATGGTATGTCCTGTATGCAATAAAGAATTTCTATTTCCTAAAAGAAATCTTTCTAGTCGTCCGAATCCTTGTTGTTCAAGACGATGTGGTGGTATTAAGTCACATTGGAAGTAATATTTTAAATAACTATAGATCTAGGTTCAAGTCCTAGTGGGACCACGATATTGATTTTCAGGGTTTCTGTTTAGAATCTCTCTGGTTAATATTTTGTGATATTTTTCATAATTGGTGTTTATTAACATTAGCATTTAATATGTCTATATTAATGCACGAGATGTGATATCTCCTTCCTTTAAATTAAAGGAGAGTTTAATACTCTCCTTTTTAAATTTGTTTATATGAAAAAGATAGATATAAAATATATAATGACAATAATAGGAATATTTATATTCTTAATGTTACTATTCTCATTAGAATCCATCATTAATTCTATTTAAATAAGAGCGAATATCCAAATTGGTTAAGGGAATAGTCTGCAAAACTATATTGTGAGAGTTCGAATCTCTCTTCGCTCTCATTAAATATTATATTTAAAAGGTTATATTCGGAAATATATAAGAATGATATCTTTTAAATACTTTAAAATTATATTAATTAAAATAAATAAAAATAATCTTTTAAATATAATAATTATGAAGATCGTGATTAATAGATCCGGAATTGGATTAAATCTATCTCTACCAGCTATAGAGTATTTAATTAAATATAAAGTAATTAAGTCTCCATTAGATATGAGAAATATTAATAGGAGTAGCCCAAGATTAGTAAGATGTATCGAAGTATTAGGAGATAACGCATCTTTAGATATGTTAGAAACGATAACAGTTAGAGATGATTTTAAATATAAAATCTCTGAAATCCAAATAGGTAACATCCATAGAGAAATTATCCTCATGGAGTAAGATATTTACATATGTAAATCTAATTAGTGTACAATAATTAGATATTCCAAGCTCTACTGGTTACAGAGTATAAATAAACCTAGATTTTTAGATTTCCAAATTGACCTAAAATCTAATATCTTAGGATTAGATATAAAATAAGCGTGGAATACTTATTGTTAAATCAACTTCTTAGTAGTTTAACTGGTGAAAACGTCACGTACAGTAGAAAATATTAGTTCGAATCCAATCTAAGAAGTGATAAAGAAACTCATATAATTCATATCTTAATATTAACCGAAAAAAGGGCAATAGTAGGATTGGAGTGGGATCAGTGCCCTTGAGATAATATCAAAATCAGCAGTAATGCAGATGAGCTGTAACCACTCCTTTTATTAATTATCTGTTTTATTCTATGCGGGGTAGTGTAAAGGTAACATCCTAGGCTCATAACCTAGAGAAGCGAAGAGCGTTGTTGGTTCGAATCCAACTCCCGCTACTAATTATGGTTATATAACCAGAATTAAACATGTTAGCTATAGAGAGTGTTAGAAATAATACTCTCCTATTTAAATATTTAAAATATGTCAGCTGAATGCAAAGATTGTGGAATGATCTATAATGGATTCGATTTCCATATGGTTATGTTACATACTTCTCTATGGGAGGAGATTAGTAATGGAGATGTAGAGATATGTTTATGTGATAAATGTATAGAAAAAAGACTTGGAAGAAAGATTGCTAGAGAAGATTTAATTCCAAATATTCCTGTTAATAATTTATATATACAAATGTATCTAGATTTATAATTTATCGATTATGAAAAAGAGAAAACTCCCGAAGGAAGTAAAGAGATGGATTAAATTTTTTACAAGAACTAAAGCTTATTATAATTTCGATTGGGCATTTATATTGGATGTGGAGAAGGAGAAATTATCTCAGTGTATTAAATTCTATACTAATAATGGATGTCATGTTAATAATGATAGGATAATTTCACGGATGAAATTAGCCATAAGATTATTAGATATTGCTATAGATGAGGATTTAGATTTTAAAGGTTATATAAATACCAGGAATATAAATAGATTTCTCTCTATAGATAAATATGATATTGATATTCTTCCACTTCTCCGAACTAAAAAAGCATGGTATTTGTATAATAAATTAAGATACTATTATATGAAAGAATGGTGGGATTAAATATATTATGCTAGAATGGTGAAATTGACAGACACTCAGGACTTAAAATTCTGTGGATAGTAATATCCGTGTGGGTTTGAATCCCACTTCTAGTACTATCTAGATGTAGCAAAATCAGTGAAGTTAAATACAGAAATACGCTTCGTAAAAGAACCTGTAGTCCTTAAAAGGATAGTGGTGATACTGAGCCAATCTATTTATATAGAAGGTAAGATTCCAAAAGCTACAATATTTATAGGGAATCAATCATGTAAGAAATTACATGAAAACTCTGATAATCTACAGTGCCTTTGTAGAAAAACAGAGAATGAAGTTAAGGCACAACTTCATTGGGATATATTCCCGGTGAAAGAGATTTTATATATCTCCGAATCTGATTATTTAATAGTACTTTGTGCATCGGATGCACTCCGAGGGATGTGAGGTTAAGGTTCGACTCCTTACAAAGTACCTAATATTAATTTAAAAATAAAATTATATGGAAATTAGTAATAAAAATAAAGTATTTTTTGGAGAAGTTGGAGTTACATCTACATCTGCTACATATTTGTGTAATATAGCTAGAGAGTTATTGAAAGATCTAGAAGCTTCTTTAAATAATGTCTCATTTATTACGGAAGAAGTTAGTATACTAGGATCTGAAAATACAGTTAAAACTAAAGAAGGATATAACATATCAGAATTATCTGATTTAGATTCCAAACTTGTGGAAGCAGCTGAATTAAAAGCATTTATTGCTTGGATGAGTGAAGGGATAAAAGCAAAGGAATCAGAAAATACTAGAGTATCACAATATACTTTAGAAGACTATATATCCGATTTTCCTGAAGAAGCAGTTTCCAAGGTTAAGGAGTTTAAGGAAGATTTTGAATATGGAATTGGGAAATTATCAATCTCCGATAGAGTTAAATTTCTATATTCCGAAGCTTTGGTATCTTCAATTGGGGCGTATATTCACAAAAATGGCTCACTAAAAAAAGCTTATGAAGAGTTATTAGATATAGCTCATAATAAGGTTAATGTGGAAACAGACACAAGAGATAGTTTAGTACTACTTACGAATAAGATACCTAGTGTAGATGTTAAAGATGTGGAAAAGATACTTCTTAAATATCAAAATTTAAGAAGAGAACATGAGAAAGAATTAAATTCTATTAAATCTAAATTAAAGAGTCTTGATCATGAATATAGAGTACATTTTAATTTAGAACATAAATCAGAATTAGAGCGATATAAGCAGGAAATGGGTATTTTACAGTCTAAATATCATGCATATGTTTTAAATAAAATGAAGGAAATTGAGAATTTGAAAATTATCATTCCAAAAGAGTTAGAAAAAATTTACAATTATTTAGAAATAATATCTAAAGAAAAATAAAAATAGGTAATGCTGAAATTCATTGGAATGGAGGTATTTTTATATGTATAGATTATATAACATCTAATAGTATTTAGAAACCTAAAAGTTTCTACCACGTTTTAGTATATTAAAAACACAAATAGCTTTTAAAATAGTAAGAATCTTTATCTAATCTTCATTTAAATTTGATTATTATTTAATTCTACTGACCAATCATATATTATCTATAATCAGATTTAAAGTCCTAGTCTTTGTCCTTGAGAAGATTCTTGTCTTTGACTTTTTCTTTGGCTATATTATATAATCTATACATAACTATTTTTAATAAACATTTGTCCTATAGTATAATGGTAATACATCTGGTTTTGGTCCAGAGAATTGAGGTTCGAATCCTTGTAGGACAACAATTCTATAATGGGAATTTTTAGATTGATTATTTTTTATAGAAAAATCTAGACAAATTTTGTTTGGACTTTTCTTTTCATTCAATAGATATTGAAAAATTCGAAAACATATGATAAATTCTCCAAATAGTTATTTAACTGAATATTATATAAATAAAGTTTTGTTTATATAACTCTTTAAAAGACTGTAAAATATTAAAATCTCAAAACTAAACGGATTCTGCGACTTATAAGTAGAATACCTCTTTTTGTCTATTTTATCAAGCCTAGATACTCTAAAACTATTTTTAAGTCAACTTCCAGATATGGTATGTTTGGACTATTATAGATTTTTGGAGTTCTAGGCTTTTTTATTTTCATTTCTTAAACTCAAATTCTCAAACATGATAGTAGTAAATATATCAATTAGATATAATGATTTAATTCTCTTATTCAAAAAGAGACATAAAAATATATGGGATTCTTTAGAAGGTCCATTACTTCAAGCGGAAACAATGGAATCTTGTGCAAGTAGAATTGTGAAAAATTCTATTAATCACAGGTTTCGGAGAGAGAGGTTTATAATGATTGATAGGGATAATGATTTAGAGGAACAGAGATATTTTTACTCTATTAATTTAGATCATATCCCAGAATTTATACACCTCCCAAAAGATCTAGTTTCTTGTAAATGGTTTCATTTACATGATCTAAGATATATTAAATTATCAAAGAATTTAAAAACATTGTTTAATATAAATACTTAAGATTATGCAAGAACATAAGAATGAAGATAGTGCTGGGGTGATAGCTTTTGGAGTCATATTGATAATACTAACTCTTCTAGGAGTTATTAATCCATGAGAATAACTGTCAGAAAAAAGTTTTGGGAATATTTTAAATCTACTAAGACTATATACGGAAGAACTATTAAAGGGAGTTCCGATATAATAGATCTTAAGGGGAATAGAGTATTTAAAACAAGCGGTAAATTTGGAGTAAATTGGATGGGATGGATGGTATTAAAATCTTCCGGATTTGGTTATTGGTCCATCTCATCCGTAAAGCTTCATCCTATTTATTACATAGAGGGGAATGGGGATAAATATAATTTAAATGTGATAAAAGATACTTTAAATAAGAGAAGTGCTAAAGATTACTCCGATTTAGATATAAAAGAGTTATTTGATATTATTCCAATAAGTTTTAATGGAATGGTGTATATAAATAATGAATTAGATCAGAATCAAGAGTATTTAAATATTCTAAGAACTAGATATAACCCCGAATTTGATTTAAATAAAGTTAAAGAATCGAATATTATTGTTATTTAAATATAGAAATATGGAGAATTTAGAAGGAATAACAGATGCTAGATATTTAAATTCTGTTATTAAAGAGTTATCAGATAGAATAGATACAAAATACATTTCTGACGGAAATCATACATTTCAACAATTGTATGATTATATAGCGTATACAGAAGCTTTATTTATAAATGTTGCATTAGCATTTAAGTATGATAAATTATATGTGAAGAAAGAAGTAATAAATGAAAGTGAGTTCTACGTTCAAATTATTTATCTAAGTACTACCACGACTAAGAAATATCCTATTAAATATTTGAATTTATTTAAAGATATTTCAGAAAGAAAAATAATTCCGTGGAACTTAAATGACTTTTTATTAGCTTAATATGATTTTATATAATACTCCAGAAGATCTTCAAGAGTATAAAATACTCTGCGAAGAAATTGATAAAACTTCAAAAGATGTAAATAATTTAGTGTCGGAAATATTAAATATCCCTCCGATTCATTTAGATTTACCTAATCTAGAAGAATTATTCTTAGAAGATCAATTAGAGGAGAATTTAGTGGTTGAACAATTATTATTAGAAATCGAAGAAATGTATATATAATGGAAATAGTTTACTTAGAATGTGAATGTAATTGCTCCGAACATCTAATGCGTTTTATTTCTTATGAAGGAGAGGAGGAGATTTATATAGAATATTATTTAAATCCGGAGGTGAGTTTTTGGAAGAGATTAAAGATCGCTATTAGATATTTATTTAATAGAAAATGTAAATTTGGAGCATTTGATGAAGTAATTGTAAATAAGGAAAGATTAAAAGATCTTTTAAATAAATTATAATAAAATGTATATTATTGTAGGTTTTATATTATTATTATTGTCATGGGGTATATACTACCATGCTGAGAATTACTGTGAGTTAGAGCTTGGAGAATTTGAAAAGCTTATAGCCGTAACACTAATGATGTTCGGTCTATTGTTAAGTTCTATAGCAATATTTCAGAAATTATTATGATAAATATAGCAGAAATAATAAAAAGATTTCCAGAAGATTTTAAGTATTATAATATACTTACGGGAGAATGTAGTGTAAAAGTATTAGAAGATGATAGTATATACTTATCCTAAAGAATTACCAACTGGAATTTTGGTATTTGTAGCTGACGAAAGTGAGAATTTTAAAATAGGAACATATATAAAAAATGGGGTTGTTCGTGTAGGATTTCCAAAGGGATTATGTAAAGCTTATGAATATATAATTCCATATGATCTTTTCAATCAAAAGACCGGAATATTTTCAGAAGAGGATAATTATGGATATCATAGAAAAATTGAATGAAATATATAATATTTATTTCTGGATATTTCATAGCCATATCTGCATTTATTAAATATGAAATATATAGTTTATACAGATGGCTCTTACAGAGCTTCCAGAAAACAAGGAGGATATGCAGTAGTCTTTTATGATTCTGATATGAATCTTATTAAATACGTATTTAAAGGAATTAAGAATACAACTAATAATCGTTGTGAGTTAATGGGATTTATTTCAGCATTGAAACATCTCCCATTTAACTCCGAAGTTGTTATATATTCTGATTCTGAATATGTATTAAATCCGATTAAAAAAGGATGGATTTATAATTGGATAAAGACTAATTTTAAAGATAAAAAGAATGAAGATTTGTGGAGAGAAGTTATTGATTTATTACCTCATTATAAATTATCTCTTGAGTGGGTTAAAGGACATGAGGAAGATGAGGGAAATAATTTCGCAGACATGTTAGCTCAACATTCATCAGTAATTAATTTAGAAAATAATGAAGACTAAAAAGATATTAAATGATTTCTTAATATGGTTAAAGGATTGTGGCTTATTAAAGATATATTTTGAAACAATTAACAATATACCATTTTCCCACAATATAATAAGAAATTTAGATGCAAATAATCCAGATACTTTATTTGATATTATTCCTAAGGATTTAAGACAAGAATCAGTATTAACTGAATTGCCCAAAATAGATTGGGATTATATAAAAGAATTATATACTCACTGGTTATCAAATGATTAATATATATATTTATTAGATCAGAAAGATTTCCAAAACCGAAAAGATATAATTTGTTTTAAACAATTATATACTTTTACTTATGACCAATTTATTATATATGACAATAGTAGAAAATGACTTTAAAATAGAAGAAGGATCGTCTCCTGCTAGATATGATCTATATCTAAAAAAAATTATAAATAAAGGAAAAAAAGATACTTCCGGAAAGAGTTTAGAGAGAGAAGATTGGATATTGGAAGGATATGATATGTCAATGCCTACAATCCTCAAAACTCTTTCTCATTATTTAACAGATAAAAAGTTAGATAATTGTTCCTTAAAAGAATATATAAAAACATACAAAGAAACCACCAAGTATTTAAATACTATAATAAATGATTGCTGAAATAAAAGTAGTAATTAATAAAGAAGAACTTGAACAAGCAGATAGAATGGGAGTATATAAAGAACCAGTCTATACTACTACTCTATTTGGATTTCATTTAGATGATGTAGAATTATTTTATTTAAATGATAATGAAAATAAAGAAATGACACTTAGAATAGATAGAGAATATTTTGTTATTAAATACGATCTTTCTATTTTAAATAAATTAAAACTTAAATTTAATAATTAATGAAAAGTTGGTATGTATATATTATAGATTTTAATTCTACTAGATTAGAGCATTATGATGTAATGCCTTATTTCTTAGAATGTGCAAGACAGCAGAAATTTAAATCTTCTGATTTAGAAGAGTGTAAAAAATTTATAAAAAAAGAAGGTATGTATATGTTTTGGGCTAGATGTGAGTGGGAAGTTCTGATTTCTCCTTGGCCTTCTATAAAAGATACATACTTTAAAATAGATGTCTGGGATCAGATAAATATGAATTTAGATACTTTTGCAACTGTATTTATTGAAAATTTAAATAATGAATAAAATGAAAGAAATAATACAATATATAGAAGATGTTTTTACTGATAATAATGGGTGTCAACGAAAATTTATTATCTGTGCTGTAACCATCTCAAACTCATCTGGAAAATTTACTCGTTTCGGAATTTCTGTAGCAAGAAAGGAGGATATGGCTAAATATTCTTTAGAGTTAGGAAAGAGGATAGCATACGGAAAGGCTTGTAAACGTCCTTTTATATTTGTTGAATGTAACAGAATAGAAGGAATGAATCAAGAAATTTGCAATACTTATTTAAAAACATTTGCTAAGTATTTTAAAGAAGATCCCTCATTTGCTCTTAAATGGTTTAAATCTCCACGTAATAATAAAAGATAATGTCCAGAATTTTTAAGAAGAATAATTCTTATATATATCCTACAGAAGAATTTATTTATGAAGTTTTATTATATAAACGAGAAGGTAATATTATCTCAATTCAAGATAGTAAAACTTTAAAATCTAAGACATATATTCCGGAAAAGACAATAGCTCCTAAAAAGTCTAATACATTTACGTATATGGATTTAATAGGAGCTCCAGAAAAATGGTTATATGATAATGGATATATTGAAACTGATTCGGAGGAATTAATAAAAAAGAAATTTAGGAAAAATAAAAGTAATATTTAGTATTAATAATTATAAATAAAGTATTTTATGGAAAGTTATAATCTCGGAATCATTAAAATGACAACTGGAAAAGTTGATAAAGGATTAATTCTTAAAAGAGAACTTTCTTTGGATGAATGTAAGTATATTCTTTCTGAAATATTTAGATTTGAATTATGCACACGTGAAGATTTTGATGATGAAGAAGAATATCAAGAGCAAATGGATGAGTATAAAGATACTGTAAACGCTTGGCTTAAGGGAGATTGTGAAGATCTATATATAGCAGATCTTTTTTACGTGAACTATTTTGAGAATTATCTAGGGATAATGAATATGATTTTAATCATTGATTATTTAAAAAATTATCAGTTATTTAAAAGTTAGAAAAAAGAAGATTCTAAAGGAAATTACTTATGTTTACTACACCTTGTTTTATCCGGAAAATACTTCAGAACTTCACAAGAAGTTAGAGGAATTGGATACTATCTCCACCCATCTGAAAAGAAACTTTATGAGCAATATTCTAATTATGTAGGACCTTCTTTACATACAGGTCGAGGTTTTTATGCTACAATACCGATAGGATATGATGAGGAACTTAGATTTGAAATTAACTGTGAGACCAATGAAGAACTTTTTCTTGCAATTGCTGCATTAAGGGATGATTCAGATATAAATCAATGGTTTACTGATGATAAGTTTGCAGGAAGTCAGCGGTTTGCTATTTGTAAACAAGATTCTTGGAAAGAACACTTTAATCATGTAACAGGTGATTGTGGAAGTTACAAAGATTGGAACAAAGCTACAGTAGAAGAATTAATTTTGCATTTTAAACATGAAAACAAAACTTCTTAAGAAACTTAGAAGAAAAGTAAAAAATGACGTTAAATATAGCTATATAGACGATTTAATATACTTATATAATTCAAACCTTAAAATTTATCTTGTTTTAAGGTATCCAGAATTTATGAATCAATCTACTGAATATCTATATAGAGTATTAAAAGAACATAGAATAGAGAGAATACTAGAATATACTAAAGAGCTTAGAAAGAAGAAAAATTTTAAGAAGTCTAACATAGAGGACAGAATTAATTATTTAAATAGCTTATGAAAAATATAATTATTAAAATTCCAGATAATTGTGAATTAATTAAAGAAGACGATACAACTTTTAAAGTAATTACAGAAAGAGAACCTAAAACTTGGAAAGAGTTTTGTGATATTGTACTAGTTATAAATGAATATTATATAGATCAATTTTCAAACGTGCATTCGATAAGCTCTGGTAAAAGAGATCCTATGTATGATAGAACTTTATGTGCAACCAGAGAAGAAGCAGAAGCTATTGTAGCCCTTATTCAACTAAGAAGATTAAAAGTTGAATGGGATAAATATGAAAAAAATATTTGTTCAAAAGGTATTTTTAAATACTATATTATATGGGACTACGGCAATAGTTGTTTAACTATAGGTGAAGGACTTTCAAAACATCTCTTGGAATTTAACTCTAGAGATAGTGCCTCAGAATTTATAACTTGTTTCAGTTATTTACTTGAAAAAGCTAAATTATTTTTACATTAATTTCAATGAAGCAAGAATTAAAAGATAAGGAAGTAATATTATGTGCAGCTATTCACTATGATAATGGATTAGAATATCCACATCAATCCATTTACGGAGTTAAAACTGGATTTGTTTTATGTGGATATAGACATCCAAATATTATCGGAATACTTCCTACTAATATCTATTTTAAAAGGATTAATGAAAATAGTGTACAGGTAGCATGGAACGAAAATTGTCCAAAGCATGAAAGTTATCAAGGATTTCTTACTTCTACTGGCAGATTTGTTGATAGAATAGAAGCAGCACAAATAGCTTTACGATCAGGACAAATTGAAAGACTTAAATTTGGGAATGAATTATATACTGAGGATTTATATTAAATAAAATATTAATATATGGTTGCAATTATTATTCTTAGTAGTATTATTATATCTGTATATATAATGCTAAATATAGACGAAATTACTGTAAAGGATTGTATCTATTTTCTATTAATTATATTAGGGATGTTATTAGGTAGTATAATTTCATCTTATAAGTGTAATCAAAACGATTCTAATAAATCAGAAGCTTTAGAATCATTTATTAAAAAAGATACATTATTTATAGATAAAGATAATATCACTATTCTCATACCTAAGTAAATATGGAAGGTTTTATGATAATTATCATCTTAATTGCTTGTATATTGCTTTATGAGTATAAAGATGATGATGAAGCATTTAGTGTTCTATTAACTATTATTATATTTCTAACTGTTTCTCTAATATGTAATATATTATTAAATAAGATATGGATAATTTATATAAATCTGTGCTTTCCTTAGAGAAATGTAAGTATTTGTTAACACTATTAGCAGATAAACCAAATTCAGGACTCTTCTGGATTCGCGTATCTGGACCCACAAATAATTTTTTAGTTACTAAAACTAATGTAGAAGTTTACGAAGATTTAAACTTTGTAGAACAAATTATTCCAGCTTTTACAATAATTGATTTATTAGATTTTCTTCCAAAATATGTAGAAAAAGAAGGCGTTAAATATTATTTAAATACTCAAGAATTTAATAAAAGATGGAACATAACATATCGTAATGTTGATTCTATAAGATATTTATATTATAGTGAGGACAAATCTTTATTAGATTGTTTATATAACTGTCTACTCTGGAAACTTATAGTTTATGACCACAAAGACATTTAATATTGGAACAGTTACAACCTCATTGACTTTAGATAATTATCCAAAAGGATTAGTACTTAAAAGAGAACTTACTACCGCAGAATGTAGATATGTTTTAAAGAAGATACTTGATATAAATATCTATACTAGAGAAGATGTTGTCGATGAAGAAGAATACATAGAACAAAATCTTGAATATCAAAAGGTTGTTAATAAGTGGCTTAAAGGAGAATGTTCATCTAAGAATGTAGATTATTTTAGAATAATATGGGATGATCGGAAGACTGATATTGTAGATTTAATCCCTATTCTTGCTTATTTAAAGAGAAGGAAAATTATAGATTAAGACATTATGAAAATAAGATTATTAAAAAATTAAGAAAGAAATCTTCAAAAAAGGTTTATATACGTCCTCCAAGAGCTAGTTGGGATTATTATGCGATTATTACTCCTGAAAAAAATTAATATTTATTTTTCTTGCAAAAAAGATTTTAATAATACAAGAAAACTTCTTATAGAAAAGAGAAGAGAATTTATTTTGCGAGAAGTAGAATCTATTAGAAGTATTCAACATAAAAAAGGAAATACCTCATGTTTATCTAAAGAATTAAGTGAAATCAACAAATTAATACCTTAAACTTATGTGGATAGCGAGAGAAGAAAATGATGATTTATATTTATTTAGATATAAACCTTATAAATCTGTACGTCATTGGGTTGCTGATGAACAAGATCCGTCTAAATATCGTTTTAGAATAGATAGAGAATTATTCCCAGAAATTACTTTTTATAATAGTCCCAAAGAAGTTATTCTTCAGCTTAAGGAGAAAATAACTAAAGTATCAATATTAAACCAGACTATATGAGAAAAATAGGAATATTCTTAGGAAACTTTGATCCTCCTACTATATGTCATCAAAATATAATTAGGAATATTGTAAATTATAATTTCTTAGATGAAATCTTTATTGTTCCTAAATATAGAAGTGTTAAAGAATCATATTCCACACTTTTTATAGATAGAGTAACTATGTGTAAGAGAGCGTTTAAACCATTTAAAAAGGTTACTATATCTAATATGGAAAGTTTAATAGCTTCTACAGATATGAAAACCTATAGAGAAGGGGTTCCATCTTGGAAGACTATTGAATTCTTTAAGAATATAAAAGATATTGAATTATATATAATAACTACATTCCCTGGATATTCCAAAATTCCTAATTGGGATAAGGGTGAGGAGATATTAAAGGATAATAAATTTATTGTTCTTTGTGAAACTAAAGATTTAGGGAAATTATCTGAAGATATTATTAGTATACCTTTATATGATCATATTAATATTACATCTAATAAAATTCGGAATTATATAAGATTAGATTCTAATCCATTTCCCTTAGTTCAGAAAGATGTACTTGATTATATTTACAAACATAATCTTTATATAGAATGAGATATTATATTACAGGACATCGAGATTTATCTAAAGAGGAGTTTAGTAAAATCTATATTCCGGAAATAGATAGAATTATTCGGGAAGATTCTAATGCAGTATTCTTAGTTGGAGTATGTGAAGGTGTTGATTTATATACTATACAGTATTTAAATAAATACTCTATTCCAGTTCAAGTATACGGTCCGAATTTGGATATTAAAAATGATCTTATAAGATTACATTTATATCCAAGTTATGAAAAATCTGCTTTAGAGATGATTAAAAATTCAGATAAAACTATCGGGTTTATTAAACCTGGTAGAGAAAATTCTAGTTTTACTGCTCTAAATGTTTTAAAAAGGTATATAATAAACAAATCTTAAACTTAAATAATATGAATAGAAAAGAAAGAACTATCTCCGAAAATATGGAGAAATTAATGATAGACCAAATCTCAAGAGAATTATATAATCATAATGTATATAGAACATATGCGAATTACTATTATGTAAGAGGATTGTTTAAATTACATCTTTATTATGAGATGAGATCTAACGAGGAATATAATCATCATCAATGGATTGTTGATAGATTATATAGAGCCGGAGTTGATTTTAATTATCCAGAAGTACCAGCTATTAAATCTAATCATGTTATATTAAAGCCAGAAGATAGTTTTGGTAAAACTGTTGATTTGGAGATTGAAACTACTATGTGGATAGCCAAAATGATTGAAGCTGCACGAGAAGAAAAAGATTGGCAAACTGAGGGATGGTTGAAGAGGACATTAATGGAAGAGCAGATAGATTTCTGTCTGAAAGTATGGTAACATACAGGTGAATAGATCAAAATCGGTGGAATCTATTTTAGATAATACCGAGGTAAGTATAAATCTAAAGAATTTATACCACTGTAACGCGTAGGTGTTGAAACTATAAATTATTAATTCTTTACTAGGAATTTATATATGTATATTATATTTTTGTGTTCATGGACATGGTGCATCTTTGCGGATCATTTCTTGCACATAATAAATATTAGAAACGTGGGTGATAATGCCCTTGTCAAAGCTAACTTCCCTTAGTATAATCCCGCTCTGTCCCAACTCCGACAACGGGTGCTGGTCAAATTTCAGGGAGTATCCAGCATTACAAGATGTATATCTTGGTTAGTGGCGACGACCCCTTAATAATATTTATAACAAATATTATGAAAATAGTAGCTAAGAAGGTGAAGGGGTTTAAGTTGGTAAATAAATAGGTAGAAATGTTTA
>OHAY01000147.1_pt1 | contig 77070 bp, 94 predicted proteins | sample 1577191 | NCBI WGS metagenome assembly OHAY01 (sample SAMEA3541504, study PRJEB24748) | human gut metagenome | biome: human gut; feature: human-associated habitat; material: faeces | place: China | collected 2012 | reverse complement strand
ATCCTATGGATCTTTTTATTTAGTTTTAGTGTTCAATTTCATTCTACAATTTACGAATATATAATGGGTAAAGCTTATCACATAAAAGCAAACAATTATAATAATCATGGATAAGTACTGGGGAAAGTAGTAAAATTAGATATAGAAACAAGCATATATTTAGAAGTACGGGCATCCCGCTTTAAATCTCGACGATGGATCCGCATGATTCTTCGTATTTATATAAAGGGGACTTTATTATGATCGATTTCCTTCGTGGCAGCTACGATATGGACTTCTATCTGGCTGCTATTCCGGTCCAGGTTTTGTTCCCGGTTTATTACATGCGGAAGAGAAAGCTTCCACTGAAAGACACCATGTACTTCACGAACCTGATGTACTTCAATCTGGCAGCAATGATTGCAGGTATTCTTTCGGCAGCCGCGTGTGCGGGATGGGAAACGACTCCGGTTCCGGTCATATATGGCTTGAACGTGGGTTACCATCTCTTCGTTCTTCTGGCGGCTTATAATGTTTCCGCTATGTGATGGAAACACTTCATGCAGGCGACCGCATCAATCCGAAGTGGATGAGGCTTGCCGCGGTCCCTGTTCTGCCGATGGCGCTTGAGATCTTTGTGTCCCAGTTCTTCGGCTCGATGATCAGTGTCGATCCTGAGACAGGTATCCATCAAGGAAGCTTGTATCCTCTTTTCTATGGATTCCTTATTTTCTATCTGGTGCTCTGCCTTGCTACGGCGCTTGTTTTCCGTACAGAGGACATGAGGGACAGGTGGAAGGAATCCTCACTGCAGGCGCATTCATCATGGCCGGTATCCTTCTGGAAGGATATTACTGGCAGGAATTGTTTCTGTCCTTCAGCTTCACGATGGGCATCGCAGTCATTTACCTGACGGTCAGAAATCCGGACCTCTTCCTCGACCATAAGACGGAACTTATGACGAGAGAAGCTTTCCGCATGATCATGAGGCAGCTTCTGGAGAAGAACGACTTCGAAGGATTCGGCTTCGTCATTCGTGATTATGATGAATGCCGCATGGCCTACGGCGGTGCATTCGTAGACGGTTTCCTGGGATATTTCGGGAAGTATCTCAGGCAGGAGTTTTCAAAGCAGTACCTCTTCTACATGGGAGGCGGCCGTTTCTTCATCATTTCGACGCTGCCCATGGATCTGGAAGCGGAAGTCAGCAAGGTGCATGAGCGATTCAGAAAGCCCTGGGGAAGGGATGGCAAGATCGCTTACTTCGACATCAACTGCTGCATTCTGGATGATACGCTTGTCTTCAGCAGCGTGGATGAGCTGAAGCAGTGCATCGGCATCGCTTTTGAAACAGCCGATTCTCCGAAGCATGAAGACGTCATCATTGACAAAGGGTGCCAGGAACGCGTGAAACGCCAGTTTCATGTACGCGGACTTCTTGAAGAATCTCTTGCGGGAAATTCTCTGGAAGTGTTCCTGCAGCCGCTTGTGGAAGCGTCCTCCGGTCGTGTGGAAGGCGCTGAAGCACTTGTGCGCATGAAGGACAAGGACGGGTCCATCGTGGGACCTGCCGAGTTCATCGATATGGCTTCCGCAACGGGTGCGGTCAGCATCCTGGGCGAGCAGGTTTTCGCCAAGGTATGCGAATTCATCCGTGACGGCGGCCTCGAAGCATGCGGCATGAAGTGGGTGCACGTCAATGTGGGCCAGTGCAGTGTCTGCGCCGTTGTCTGGCAGAACCCCTGAATGACATCCGTGAAAACTACGGCGTGCCGGTATCGACAGTCCGCCTCGAACTCACGGAACAGGGCGCCTTGAATTCCGCCGGATTCAAGCAGGTGGGCCTTCTGAAAAATATGGGATTTGATCTTGTTCTCGATGATTATGGTACGGGATTTTCGAACGCGTCCCGCATGAAGGACATTCCTTTTGAAGAAATCAAAATCGACATATCCCTCGTACGCGGCCACTTCGCGCATCCGGATTCGTACCTGCCAAACCTGATCCAGAGCATGCACCGCATGGGATTCAAGGTCGTGGCGGAAGGCGTCGAGACGAAGGAGATGGTTGACGGTCTGAAAAGGATGGGCTGTGATTATTTCCAGGGCTTCTATTATTCAAAGCCCGTCAGCATGCAGGATTTCCTGAAGAAGTACAGTCTGAAGGAAGAGAAAAGGGAAGTGTTTACTCCAAGCGAAAGGGCTTACGAAGAGACGGAAAGATATGGAAGTGTATTCGCCGCAACCCTTTCGGATAACAGCAGGTAAGGCCCTTGCGGCGAGGGCATAAAAAGAGGCTGTGAACCGGATCACCGGATTCACAGCCTCTTTTCAATGCATTTTTCAATGGATTACAGTTCATGGATATGGTCGAGCAGGTATCCTCCGGCAGTGCACGCCGGGCAGATGCAGTACTTCGAGCCCTTTTCCTTGGCTTCATCAGCAGCCTTTGCAAGAGCTGCGGCAGTTTCCTTGCCGAAGTACTTCACGCCAGCTTCGGATTTGAAGAAGGGAATGATAGTGTCGATGGACTGGACGCAGTCCTTCAAAGCAGCGGAGAGCTTTTCAGCAGCTTCCTTTTCCTTGCCAGTTCCCTGAGCCTCCAGGTATTCCTGGCAGACTGCTTTTAATCCTGCAAAGCAGCTCGGTGCTTCCATTGTTTCCTTGACCTTCTGAATAATTTCTTCCTTTGCCATTATGCATCATCCTTTCGAAGGCGGTTCAAGCATCAAGTGGGATACAGCCTCGGCAGCTTCCGTGCCGTCTTCCTTGATGATCTTGGCCGTCATAATGACGAGCTGTCCCCTGCGCTTTTCTTCATGGCAGCGGATCTCGACCGTCTCTCCGATGAGGATGGGGGAGCGGAAACGGGATTCCATCTTGCCGGTATAAGCGGGGACGCCGCCGGTCAGAAATAAGTAATTGCCCATGACTTCATCCATCAGCGTCATGATGAGCCCGCCGTGCATGCGGTCATTGTAGCTCTGGTGTTCTCTTCTGGGCGTGAAAAAGGAAATGCATCCGTCAGGGATGGCAAAGAAATGAAGGTGCAGCCCGATCGGATTCGCCGATCCGCAGGCGAAGCACATATTGTAAACAGGAGGGCTCACGAGCTCCTTGAGCTTCATGCCCATCCGTTCTTCCTCGGCCTTCAGGAATGCTTTTTCCTTTTCCGAAAGGCCGAGCGTGTTCTCATCGATATCCTTTGTCATCATGACTCCTTTCATTTCCATTTCCTGTTTTCATTATAGTCAGAGTGAAAATGGATTCCAAGTACGCAAAAATATGATACATGGTATGCTTCTATATACCATGGGCCCTGAAAAAAATCCGGCACTGCGAAAGCGGCCGGACTTTTGAATGCATGTCTTACAGCGTGTCGAGCAGTTTGTAGCCCTTGCCGCGAAGGAATGTCTCCGTTTCGGAATCATTCGTATTGAAGACAGCGATCGGCGTGCCGGTCTGGCGGTCAAAGGAAATGTAGAGATAGCGGATCATGACATTGGCATCATTGAGATCGGCGAGGATGTGATTCAATGTGCCAGGCTTGTCCGATGCCATGTCGACGGCAATGATGCGGTCGAGGCGGCACTGGTATCCTGCGTCCTTCAGCGCTTTCTCTGATTTTTCAGCGTCGTCCGTGATGAGGCGTACGATACCGAATTCGGCGCTGTCGGTTGCCAACATCGTGTAAATGTTGATATTGTTCTTTTCCAGAATGGCTGTGATCTTGCTCAGCGCGCCTTTCTGGTTGGCAGTGAAGATGGAGATCTGCTGAAGCATAGAAATTCCCCCTTTGAAAGAGCCCGTCGGTTCCTTTTTTGAAAAAAGTACGGCGGAATGCGGATTGCCTCCTGATTGATAATTGTATTGTATCATAGAAAAGGAAAAGCGGTACGAAAAGATACGATTTATTGATAAGGCAGCTCTGTTGAAATGATTTTTCAGAATTCGAAAGAAATCTATTGACATTTCATTTGGCAAGGGTATAATATCAACAATAACGACAGAACGAATGGCAAGGATCGGGATAAGCATTCTGATAATATGCTCCAGAGAACCGGCGGATGGTGAAAGCCGGTGCAGACATCACAATGCGAGCTCACCCGGGAGTTCTCGAAAGTGAACAGATTAGCTTTCGACGCGGCCGGCGTTACAGGCATATGAAAAGCGATGAATGGGACAAAGTAAATTGTGGTCCATGCCTCAGAGAGCCGGTGTATGGTGCAAACCGGTGCATTCCAGGATTTAATATCACCCGTGAGCTCCTTTGTCGAAATAAGTAGATGAAGGCGTCTGTCCACGTTACGGATGAAAACACTTGAGTATAATGTAGGGTGGTACCGCGAATCCTTTCGCCCCTGTTGCAATGACGCCAGATTGCAGCAGGGGCTTTTTTGTACCATTCGTTCTGTTAAGAGAAGAAGGCTTGCCTTCTATTTGAGAAAGGGGATAGAGATCGTGTTCTTTCAACAGCTTGTCAACGGGTTAACGCTGGGAAGCGCCTATGCGGTCATTGCCATCGGCTATACGCTGGTATTCGGCGTACTCAATATCGTCAACATGGCACATGGCGGCATCTTCATGATGGGCGCTTACATCGGACTGCTTCTTGTCACAGAAGCAGGATTTGGAATTTTTCCTGCACTTATCGGTGCTATGATCGGCGGAGCCGTACTGGGCTACGGACTGGAAATCTTTGCTCTCCGTCCTCTCCGCCGCCGCAAGGTCACCCATCTTGCGCCTTTAATCAGTACAATCGGCGTATCCACGTTCCTTGAAAGCGTGGCGCTCATGGTCTGGGGTCCGCAGACGCGGTCTTTCCCGGCCACATTCGACAACAGCCTGATGGATATGGGCCTCTTCAAGATTTCAGGCATCCAGATCATCAGCCTCGGCACGGCCGTTGTCCTGATGGTTCTCCTGACACTGCTACTTGACCGTACAAAAGTCGGCAAAGCAGTCAGAGCGACTTCTGAAAACGCTGAAACAGCAGGCCTGCTTGGCATCAACACAGGCCGCATCATCACCTTCACCGTCATGCTGGCATCCGCACTGGGCGCAGCCGCTGGCGTGCTGATCGGACTTTCCTTCAACGCCATCGAACCGACAATGGGCACGGCTATGGGCCTCAAGGGCCTGGCAGTCCTCATCATGGGCGGTCTCGGCAACGTAGAAGGCGCAATGGCCGGCGGTTTCATTCTGGGCATTGCAGAAGTATTCACCGTCGCATACGGCGCATCCTCCTACAGGGACGCTGTCGCATTCGGCATGATCATCCTGATTCTGTTCCTTCGTCCTGAAGGGTTATTCTCCAAAGCGGGGAAAGGAGGCAGACCGTAATGGAAGAGTTATTGAACGGGTATTTCCTGCAGGTCTTCACTTTCGTCTGCATCAACATTATACTTGCATTGACGATTTACATGACCCTCTGCACAGGCATTCTTTCCCTGGGCAATGCAGGTCTCATGAGCTTCGGCGCTTACACTTCAGCCATCCTGACGGCTGATTACGGTTTCCCGATGCCTCTTGGCATCTTCTGCGGCGGCCTCATGGCAGCTTTCGTAGCCATGATCATCGGCCTTCCGACCATCCGCCTGCGCGGCTTGTACCTGGCCATCGCGACACTGGGCTTTGGCGAAGTCGTCCGCGTTATCGCATTAAACCTGACCATCACGCACGGCGCGCTTGGTTTCTCCGGCATTCCGTCCATGGCATCCACGCTTTCTGACTATGCCAGCGACTGGGGCCTTCTCGATGCTCTGGAAATGGACTCCCAGACAGGCGGCCAGTTCCTGATGTGCATCGTCCTTCTCCTCATCGTCATCGCCATCGTCACCTTCTGGTACAGACTGGAACACTCCCGCGTGGGCCGCGCGATGGCAGCTGTCAAAGCGGATGAATACGCAGCATCCCTGACAGGCATCAATGTCGTTTACTACAAAATGATGGCATTCCTCTTCAGTGCATTCTTCGCAGGCGTAGCCGGCGCACTCTATGCACATGCCACATTCTTCATCACACCGACCGATTTCGACTGGCACAAAGTCGTCGACATCCTTCTTTACACCGTATTCGGCGGCAGCAACGTTCTCTGGGGCTCTGTCCTGGGCGCTGCCATCCTTACCATCGTTCCGGAATCCCTCCGTGCTCTTTCTGAATACAGAGACATGATCTACGGCATCATGCTCGTCGTCCTGATGGGCTTCCGCCCGGACGGCATCCTGTCCTATGATGCTATGAAATGGATTTCCTCTAAATTTTCCAGAAAAGCAAAACCAGTCAAAGTGGAAGGAGGAGATGACTAATGCTGCTCGAAATGAAAGATGTCGTTAAACAGTTCGGCGGCCTGACAGCCGTTTCCAATATGTCCTTCCATGTCGATGAAGGAGAAATCTATGGCGTCATCGGACCAAACGGCGCCGGCAAGACCACCATTTTCAACCTGATCACAGGCGTCTACCAGGTCACCGAAGGCGACGTCACCTTCAACGGCCAGTCCATTGAAGGGAAGAAGCCTTACCAGATCATCAACCTGGGCATTGCCCGTACATTCCAGAACATCCGCCTTTTCACCGGTATGACCGTACTGGAAAATATCCTGGTCGGTGTCCATGACCGCATGAAATCCGGCCTCCTGGCCAGCATCATCCATACCGCTTCCCAGCAGAAGGAAGAAAAAGAGGCCCGCGAAGAAGCAATGAAACTCCTTGCTTTTGTCGGCCTGGATAAAGATGCGGACCGCCTGGCTACCGAGCTTCCATACGGCAAGCAGAGAAAGCTGGAAATCGCCCGCGCCATGGCAACAAAGCCGAAACTCATCCTCCTCGATGAACCGGCAGCCGGCATGAACGACAGCGAAACAGCTGCCCTGACAGAACTGATCAGAAATATCCGCGAAAAGTTCGGCATCACGATCGTCCTGATCGAACACGACATGCAGCTCGTCATGAGCCTGTGCGACCGCGTCATGGTCGTCAACTTCGGCAAGAAACTCGCTGAAGGCGTGCCGGATGAAGTGCAGAACAATCCGCAGGTTATTGAAGCATACCTCGGGAAGGAGGATGACAACTGATGCTGCTTGAACTGAAAAACATTGAATCTTCCTACGGGAACATTAAAGCGCTGAAAGGCGTCAACCTCTCCGTACCGGAAGGAAAAATCGTCACACTCATCGGTGCCAACGGCGCCGGCAAGTCCACGACCATGAAAACGATCATGGGCGTCATGAAGCCAGTCGCAGGCGACGTCCTCTTCAAAGGCGAATCCATCGTCGGCAAGAAGCCCTTCGAAATCGTCAGAGGCGGCGTCGTGCTCGTACCGGAAGGACGCCAGATCCTCCAGAACATGTCCGTCCGTGAAAATCTGGAGCTCGGCGCTTTCCAGAGAAAAGACAAAGCGGGAATCAGCGAAGACCTCTCTAAGGTATTCGAACGCTTCCCCAGACTTTTTGAAAGACAAAACCAGTTCGGAGGCACACTCTCCGGCGGCGAACAGCAGATGCTCGCCATCGGCCGCGCCATGATGGCCAGACCGGAAGTCATGCTTCTTGATGAACCCTCCATGGGTCTTGCGCCTTTGGTCGTACAGCAGATCTTTGATGTAATCAAAGACATTAACAAAATGGGTACTACTGTTCTTTTGGTTGAGCAGAACGCCCGCAAAGCGCTCCAGATTGCCGATTACGCTTACGTCATGGAGACGGGCAAAATCGTCATGGAGGGGCCTGCGCAGGAAGTGGCCAGCAACCCGGATGTCATGGCGGCCTATCTGGGCGGAAAGAAAAAACAGTAGCCATATATCAACCCTCACAGGTTGCAACACGATCCAGAGGAAGGGAGCGGAGAAATCCGCTCCTTTTCTCATGCGATGACTCTGTATGGCGGTGATACAATAATAAAAACCGATAACGATTGAAAGGATGAAATCATGAAAAAACATATCATCGTCATTACAACCGGCGGCACCATTGCCATGAAAAAAGACCCGGAAACCGGCGGCCTCGTTCCTGCTGTATCTGGAGAAGATCTGGCAGCTGCCGTTCCCGGACTTTCTGACTGGGCAGACGTTTCCGTCGTCGAATTCTCCAACGTGCCGAGCGGCTGGATGAGCGCAGAGAAAATGTTCGACCTCTCTCATCTGATCGACAAACTATCTGAAGAGGGGAAAGCAGACGGCTTCGTCGTCACCCATGGGACCGATACCCTGGAAGAAACCGCATTCTTCCTCGACATGTCCCTGAAAACAGAAAAACCAGTCTGCGTCACAGGCGCCATGAGAGGAGCTTCCGAACTCTCTGCTGACGGCCCGGAAAATATCCTCTCCGCCGTCCGCACTGCTGCTGACGACATGTCCAAAGGCATGGGCGTCCTCGTCTGCCTGCAGGACCGCATTTACGCAGCCAAAGACGTCACAAAATCCCATACGACCAATCCGGACACCTTCCGCGATCTGAACTACGGACCCCTTGGTGCTGTCTATGGCAAGGAAATCATTTATGGAAGAAGACCTATGCCCCATGCAAGACTTCATCCGGAAACCATCGAACCAAACGTCTGGCTCATCTCCGCATGGTCCGGTATGGATGGAGAAATCGTCAAATGCGCAGGAAAAGCAGGCGTCAAAGGTGTCGTCATAGACGGCCTGGGCTGCGGCAACGTACCGCCCCTCTGCAGAAAAGAAATCCTTGCCCTCCGCAAGCAGGGCATCCCCGTAGTCCTCACCACCCGCGTCCCCTCTGGAAGCGTCATGCAGGAATACAGCTACGAAGGAAGCGCCCTCTCCATGAAAGAAAGCGGCATCATCCTGGGCGGAGACCTCTCCGGCTGGAAAGCCCGCCTTCTCCTCGTCCTTGCCCTTGGTGAAACAAACGAAAACGAAAGACTTCAGGAAATTTTTGAAAAAATGTAAATTTTCCGTTGACACATGCTGCTTTGATGTGTATAATGATTAAGTCAGTTGTTACTGACGAGCCCAAAAAGCCGAGAACCACGGCTCATACAGGCTGGCCGAAAGGTCAGGGAAAAGCAGCATGGAGAGGTGTCCGAGCGGTTTAAGGTGCATGATTGGAAATCATGTTGACGGCGAATACCGTCACGGGGGTTCGAATCCCCCTCTCTCCGCCAGAAAAGCTAGAGCCCATCGAATGTGATGGGCTCTTTTTTGTTGCACTTTTTCAATGGTAATAGGGATTGATTCGTGCCTTTTTTACGACACTTTTACGACACTTTGTTTTTTCACTAGATAATAATGGAGATGGCGTCGGCCGCTTCCTGATCCATTTCAGGCGTCACATGGCTGTAGGTATCCATGGTGACGGCGAAGGAAGAATGGCCAAGGCGGTGCTGAATGATTTTGAAATGCACACCGGCGGCCACAAGAATCGTGGCGTGGGTATGGCGTAGGGAATGGAAAGTGAATCCGGAGAGGCCTGCCCGCTGGCAGTAAATTGTAAATTTTTTAGATACGTAATTCTGAGTAAGAGGCCTTTCCAATTTTCCGCTACGGGGGAAGACGAGGGAAGAAGTGCGCCATCCGTTTTTCAGCCTCATTTCTTCACAGTAGATTTTCTGCTGGCGGAGGACGTCCATGGTTTTATCGTCCAGGGTGATGGTCCGCCTGGAACTGGCAGTCTTCAGATTGGGAGATATAACTTCATGGCCGTCTTGCCGGATGACCGACTGATTGACGGAAACAGCTTTCTTTTTAAAGTCCACGTCAATCCATCGGAGCCCCTGAAGTTCACCACGCCTCATTCCGGTTCCCAGGGCCACACGGACAAGGCGGCTATACATTTCATCGTCTATAGTATCTAAAAGCTTGTGTATCTGATCTTTATTTAATGCAGAAACAGGCCGACGTTCGATTCTGGGACGCTTCACATGTTCCAGAGGGTTATTTATCATGGCCCCATCTTCCACGGCCTGTTTAAGCGCTTCTTTCGTCAATGTATGCACATACACCACCGTCCTGGCAGAAAGTCCGGTATCAAGTAACTGCTGCCAGTACGTCCGGAAAATGGAAGGAGTTAAACCGGACAGGACGATCTGCCCAATCTGCGCCCTGGCAATGTGCTTCCGGAGGGTGAGCTTGTAGGAAGTGTATGTCTGCGGGGAAACATCCCGCTTGATTTCCTCTACCCACGCCATGCACCATTCTCCCAGTGTGAAACCTTCAAGGGAGAGAGGCGCCTTCTCCATGGCGTCGGTATAAGCCTTTTTCTTCGCCAACGCTTCGTTTTTGGTACGGCCGTAGAAATGACGGCGCTTGCCATCGATTTGGGCAGTGACTTCATAAAGATTTGAATTTTTACGTTTAGGCATAATAAATCAGCCTCCTTAGGTAAAATGGAGGCTGATTTGGTATAATGATAGAGTAATCAGCCTCACGCGGGATAGATTACAACGGCCGGTAAACTTGGTAGGTTCTACGGCCACCAGCCTCATCCATACTGCAATATGGGTGAGGCTTTTTATTTTGGCTATTTAGGATTATTTAGAATTGTACAGCTTTTGATAATATTCTGTTAGCCTTTCCTTTATATTGAACGGAAGATTTGTTATTGTGGCATATTCTTTAAACAGGTCGTTAGAGCTGTCCTCATCCGAGATGATTAAAAGGAAATCCTTGATAAATGTGCTTCGTAAATATGGGGTATCCAAATAAGTAAGCATTGCTAACATTGTTCCATAAAGTCCTATCAGGGAATTTTTATCAGCAGAGGTAATTTTCTTGTTTTTCCTTTCTATAAAAGGAGGACCCAAAAGCAGCCATAGGGTTTGAAATGGAATTTTATATCGTCCCTCAATTCTTAACCCGGTGAAGTTCAGGTTATGAGCTATATAATTCCTGAACTCGCGGATGGCATTCATTGACGTAGATATATAATTCGCCTTTTGCATGAAGGATAATTGGGGATTTGGAATCAAAGCCATGGTAACCTTTTGCTTGGCATTAGGTTTTAGTAAACGATAAAGGTTTATACTATTGCCAAAAGAAATGTTTTTGAAGAGAATCCATGCAGGGATGTGGTTATGATTTTCCAAATAATATTTGGTCGGATTCTTTGCATGGTGTATATCCATGGATTTTCGGATCTCCTCCATAACCTTGTCATAAGAGGGACCGTTCTTATTTATTCTTTTTTCAAAATGATGGGAATCAAGATAATACTTGTAATCTACACCAAATTCTTCTGATAATGTATACGCGAGCCTGGTCTTAAAAAGAGTTTCTATCATGCTGCTGTACTTCAAAATAAACGATTGTACATTATGGTCGAAGAGAGAAAACATATATAGATGCTCAATAGACAATCCGGAGTTAAAATATTCATCGTCATTCATAAAATGAGCTTTATATCTATTAACCAAGTCATAATAAGAAATTGTATTTAAGGCGTGAATGGCGAACTCTTCATTGTTAATTATTAACCCGCGTTTTCGTAATAACTGGACTTGCTCAGGATATGTTAAAAATGGCTTATCATAATCCATTAAATATTCTCCTAACGTAAATAAAAGGACCCACCACCTATTTCAGGTAGTGGGTCCAGTGCCCAGCAAATATATGCTGAAAGCTTTTCACTACCATAATTATAGTCATTCAGAAAGAGAGTGTCAAATTTTATTCGTTCGTTAAAACAGCAATGTCACCATTCTTTATTGGTGAAGGTTGTGGGATTTTTCTGTTAGAAACTTCTTTTTCATCGACATTCATTGGCTGAAGCGTGCGCATTGTCCTTTCGAAGGAAGCTAACGGATTTAATAAGTTCTCTTTTTTATATAAGACTTTCCGGCAAAGCGAAAATTTAGGATAAGGGATATCAACTTCCACAATGTCTTTTATTGCATCGAAAGTTCCATAATCTATCCCGTCTATAATAATTGGTTCACCTTTGTCGATGATCCTTAAAGTATCTCCGTGATGGGCACCATCATTTGTCCCATAATCTATAAGCAAAGCACGATTATTTATAATTTCGATTACTTTATAGTTTTTCATTTTTTACTCCTTTATTCGTAGATGGGGTTTAGTGCAGAAAATCTGCAATTTTCGTGTTTAAATTTCAGATTTTTTATACATGAAGGGGTTCTTCATTGTTAAAATCAGCGGTTTTTATACATGAAATCCGGAAGGCTAGTGGTTATTGCATTTTTTGCAACAACTGAAATAGCAACTTTTGCAATTTTGGAAATAGTTGCCATTGAACTGTTCGGAAATTCCGAAAGGTTGGATTCTTCCGGCGGGCAGGTTACTTCATCCAGGCAAGTTCTTTGGGGATGCCTACCAGGTGGCAGAGGTTATAGATGCCCATATCGGGGTGGTCTTCCAGGAATTCATCAGGAAGGAGGAGCTCTACGGCAAACTGGTTGGCTTCCCGTTCTATGCCGGCATTCATGAGGAAGGAGTTGGCGCTGAAGGCGTGGGTGCCTGCGGTGTGAGCGTGGAGGAGGGAGTGCCCTAGTTCATGGGCGCAAACAAATGGCCAAAGAGATTCGTTGATGTCGCGGTTAATGTGAATGAGCGAGGTGCGGTTGAAGCAGGAGAAATAGCCGTATACGCGGCCCAGGTGTTCAAAGAGAATCTGGTACTGCAGGGCGCAGGCGATGCGATAGGGGTCCCGTGTCTGGTAACGGATTACCAGGTCATTCACCGTCTTTTTGATTTGTGCATGGTTCATAGGATCATCTTATTTCTTGTCTTTGTACTTCTTAGGAGTAAACTTCTTTTTCGCAGTGAGCTTGGAAATGCGGAGCGCATTTTCAAGAGACGCTTTCATGAGCTCACGGGTTTCGGGGTCCATAGGCTCACCCCCATTATACAAGGCAGCATTGTCACCTTTTGTCATGTCGTCAAGAATATTCTGCAGCCTCACCTGGATGTCCCGTTCATCCCGTTCGCTGAGGGTTGGCGTGAAATTATTAATTGTTACCTTTTGATCAGTATCCAGCATATTTAAAAATTTGTCTAAATCCATTCCAACAGCGACAGCGATTTTATTGAAGGTCTGAATCGTAGGGGAAATAGGTTTCCCTGTTGAGGGATTTATTCCTTTTTCCAATTGACCGATATACGCTTTACTAAACCCACACATGTCTGCGAAATCCTGCATGGAGAGCTTACGCTCTGCTCTGTACTGCTTTATCCATTCTCCAAGTTTCATAATAGGTACCTCTTTTTCATAATATACTTGTCAAATATAATTTACATTATTTTGCTAAAACTGTCAAACCTATTTGACAATGTAAGAAATTGTATGATATACTAGACACAACCAACAAGGGAGGTGATAGCATGAGACCAAGAATAAAAGAGAAAAGACTGGAAAAACATATGTCGCAGACCGAACTTTCCGAAAAGTCGGGAATATCTAGGCAAGTCATCAATTCAATTGAAAATAATAAAGAGGTAAATACGACAACAAAAACACTCTCCGCAATTGCGGAAGCTTTGGATTGCACAATTGCAGATCTTTTTGTGCCGTAATTGTCTAGTAAATCAGACGAAAGGAAGAAAATTGATGGAATTACAGATTTTTCAAAATGCTGAGTTTGGCTCGGTGAGAACAGCAGACATTAATGGAGTTCCTTATTTTGTGGGAAAGGACGTAGCTGAAATTCTTGGCTATAGCAATACAAGGAAAGCTTTACTAGACCATGTGGATGAAGAGGATAAAACCGATGGGGTAACGATTCGTGACTCCATCGGACGTGAACAGGCTCCGGTTCTGATAAACGAATCCGGCTTGTACAGCCTCATCCTCTCCAGCAAGCTCCATAATGCCAAGAAGTTTAAACGCTGGGTGACCAGTGAAGTCCTTCCGGCGATCCGGAAGACCGGCGGATACATTCCTCACGATGAAGAGATGAGTGATGCGGAAATCATGGCCAAAGCCTTTCAGATTTCCCAGAGAACCATCGAAGAACAGCACAGGAAAATCGGGGCCCTGGAAATCGAAAAGAGCCATCTGCAGGTAGAGAACCAGGTGATGGCACCCAAGGCAGACTACTTCGATGAGCTGGTGGACAGAAACCTGCTGACCAACTTCAGAGACACGGCGAAGCAGCTTGGCATCGCGCCAAAGAAATTCGTCACACTGTTGCTGGAGAAGAAATATATCTTCCGGGACCAGAAAGGAAAGCTCATGCCCTACCAGGACAAGAACAAAGGGCTCTTTGAAGTCAAGGAATGTTTCAACCAGAAGACCAAGTGGTCCGGAGTACAGGCCATGATCACTCCGAAGGGAAGAGAAACCTTCCGGTTATTGTTTGAATAAAGAGAATCTGTATTTCCGGCGGACAGGAAAGCCGCCGATGGAAGGAGGGCAATCATGGAACCCTTTGCGATCACCATTGAAGAAGCGGCAGAGCTGGCCCACACGGGTTATAAACAGATTACGGAATGGGCAGAAAATGACAAGACCTTCCCCGCCTTCAAAATCGGGAATCGGACCATCATCCCGGTAGACAGCTTCAGGGAATGGATTAATCAAAGGGGCCGCCTCCGGGTAGACATGCCGGAGCCGGAATCCTCCATCGCAAGGAGAATCAAAGCCGATAGGAAGAGACATCTTCGGAATAGGAAAGGAGAAGCATCATGAAAGGACTTACAGAAGGCCAGCTGCACTATCTGCTGTCAGAACTGGATGCAAGGAAAAGACGCTGTGAAAAAAGAGCGAATGACCTGAGCCATGCAAAAGGAGTCCGGGCAGAGGAATGTGGCAAGGCTGACGCCTATGAACAGGTCATTACGCTGCTCCACATCTTCGGCGCAGAAAACTATGAAAAGAATTCCCTTCCCGATGAGGATGAGGAAAGCGATGAAATGGGTTAAGGAGGTACACCATGAAACCATTAATCAGTAGAATCCGCTGGGTGCGGATTGGATGTTTACTTTGCGGGATCATGGCTGCCGGTGCCATCGGCTACGGCTATTACAGAGACACCAACATGACCCAGCTTGTGGAATATCGCAAGACTGTGGAGGCAGGCGATACCCTTTGGGGAATCGTCGGAGAAATTGCCACCAATAAAGAGGATATGAGCCGCCTTACCTGGCAGGTGATGAAAGACAACAACATCACGGATCCGGGAAATCTGCAGCCCGGGACGGTCATCATTATCAGAGTGAAGGCCGCAAGGGAACTGTGAAGGGAGGTGATTTAAATGGACAAAGAAGCTATCAGCAACGACAACAACCGGAAGCTTTATGTATTGGAGCTGCTGAAAAAAATGTGCTACGGCATCGACAGTGACGTTGTCGACATGCAGGAAATTTACTCCCAATCCGGTACCATCTGCGCTGTGGAAATCGAATACTCCACCGGCTTTAGAAAGACCGTCAACATAGAAGGCGATTCGCCTTTGGCCATGGTGAAAGAGATTATTGAAAAGGGCCATCTGGGCTGAGGGAGGTGAAGGCATGAAAAGACACAGCTATCGTGATGACCCGGAATGCATGGAAACCATAAGGCGTGTACAGAGACAGCTCATCGACACTCTGGATTATGCCATCAAAAAGCAAGGCTATACACGCCATGATGCTGCTCTTTTCGCAGGGATACACGCCATGATGCTGCTCTTTTCGCAGGGATGCATCCTACGAGGTTCCAGAACTCCGTAGACACAGGACAGATTTCCTTGAATTCCTTAATTGTACTGGCAGATTTTCTGGATTTGGAAATCGTATTGCAAGAAAAAAGCTCTGACGTGGACTAGACGTCAGAGCCAAGAAAGAAGCGGAAAGCGCTCAACCTTCCGCCTCTATTTTACCACTTAGGAGGAGCTTTATGTCACCTAATGAAATCGTAAACGATACGATTCTTCTCTTGAAAGTGAGAAGCTTTAATTTCAAAGAATTCTACTTTGGCATTCTCTATGAACCGATACGTGGCCGGCATATTGCAGAACGTATGGTAGGGGTTGCTGAGACTATTTGGAAATATCCACGAGCAAACGACCATCAAGTATTGGATACCTTAGAAGGAAAACGATTTTATCTTTATTACTTCCCTGCTTATGCAAAAGGGAAAAAAGTAGGAGAGCCGAAGTACGAAGGGGCCACGCTCATTGGAAGCTTTAAAACACTTCCAGAAGCAATTGAGAAGCTGAAGGAAGTCATAGCAAAGGACTTTTGCGAAATCCTTGAATCAAACTTTGAGCATCTGCCTGGTGAAACTTTTGAAACCATACCTGGAGTAAAGGAGGTAAATCATGAAGAAAATCACAATTGTCCTTAATAAAGGGGCTGCCTACATGTTAGAAGAAGGAAATGGCCGGATTCCGCAGACCGACAGGCTCACAGCTCTGTCTCTGCTGGCTCATCAGATTCGCGAAGACAGCAAGGTTTCAACGAATAGGATTGACAATCTGATTAATAAGGCCGTTTCCCGGGAATGGACGTCTAAATATATGGAGGGTACCAATGAATAAGTGGAATATACTGAAAAGCCGGCTGAGAGGGAAGGCGGATGCGGCGAAGGCCGCTTATGATGCTCCTAATTACTCTGATGCAAGGAGCATGTTCCTGCAGGAGTTTACTGACTGCCTGAATACCCTGAATACCATGCATGAACTGGAAGTCCAGGAGGCAAAGCAGGACAGCCTCAGCAAAAGCTTCATGAAGTTCCTTGACCGGGGCATTGGTGCCAAGGACTGGGAAACGACTTTGAAAAAAACGATCCGGAAGTGCCCGGATGAAGCGAATTTCTGGGACGGCTATACAGCTGCTCTCATTGAGATGAAAGCTTTCTACGGGAAGCTTCAGAAAAAGTTTGATGAAAATTAAGGAGGTACCCTATGCCAATCAAGATTGAAATCACAGGAGATAATGCGAAAACGGTGATGCAGGAGATGTTCAACCTCTGCAGCGGTGTGTTTGCCACTTACGAGAATCCGCCATCTGCAGAGGAAGTGAAGGCCGCAGGGGCGGCTATAGCTGAAGAGGCTAAAGAGCCTGCCCCGGCTCCTGCCCCGGCTCCTGCCCCCGCCCCGGTATCTGCTTCAGCTCCTGCTCCACAGCCGGAAGCTGCAAAAGCTCCTCTGCCGGAAAAGAAAGGTGTTCCGGATAATCCGTTCCTGGTATATGCCAAGGACGTCATCCAGTGCATCAGCGAGGGCCAGCACAATGAGCTCAAGTTCATCTGCGGCAAGTTCGTTGCGGCAAAGCCCGATAACCGGAAGAAGCTCCGTGCATGGCTCACGGAACACAAGGTGAAACGGCTATCCGAACTGCCGGAAAGCCTGTATGAGGAATTCAAGAAATGGCTGGAGGCGAATGAAAATGCCGGGTAAGCATGCACTCCTTTCCGCATCCTCTGCCGCGCGGTGGATGGCCTGCCCGCCTTCCGCCCGGGCTGAGGCAAAGGTCAAGGAACAGCCTTCTGTCTTTGCGGCAGAGGGCACCCTTGCCCATGCCTGGGGAGAATATTTCCTGAAACAGAAGTACCTTCCCGGGACGGCTGTGGAACCGAAGGAGGAAATGGACGGTGAAATGAGTGAGGCCGTCAGGTTCTATGTGGAAGCGGTCAGCGAAGCCTTTGAGTCGGAAAAGGCGAAGGGGAACCATCCCTTCATCAGCATTGAACAGAGGCTTGATTTTTCTCCCTGGGTGCCTATGGGCTTCGGGACCGGCGATGCGGTCATCGTCTCTGATGGGACGATCGAAATCATGGATCTGAAATACGGCAAGGGCGTCCTGGTGCTGGCAAAGAATAATCCGCAGCTCCGGCTCTACGCTCTGGGCGCATGGTGGACGTTCAAGGATATTTATCCCTTTGAAAACGTGCGTATGGCCATCGTACAGCCGCGTCTGAACAATCTGGATAAAGATACCCTCACGGTGAGTGAGCTCCGCGCATGGGGCCATATGGTGCACGAAAAAGCGGCGGTCGCATGGAGCGGTGACGGCAGGAGAAAAGCGGGACCGCACTGCAAGTTCTGCAAGTGCCGTGAGACCTGCAGCGCCCTGAAGCATTATCTGCTTGATCCCGTTACGGGGAAGGCGGCGGAAACGCTGACTGATGAACAGGTAGCTGATATCGTGCTGAAGGCAGGGGATATCAAAAAGTACCTCACCGATGTAACAGATTACGCCCTGGCCAAAGCAGTGGACACAGGCAAGATATGGCCAGGCCTCAAGGTGGTGGAAGGACGCAGCGTCAGGAAGATTTCTGATGAAGGGAAGGCGGCGGATGTGCTGAAGCTGAATGGCTTCAACGACATCTATAAGCCGCAGTCGCTGAAGACCATCACGGAGCTGGAAAAGCTGTGCGGCAAGAAGCACTTCGGGGAACTGCTGAAGGATGCCATTACGAAGCCGAAAGGCAAGCCTACCCTGGTGCCTGCTTCCGATAAGCGGCCGGAATACGTTTCCGACGATTTTGATGATTCTGTACTTTAATTCACAGGAGGTAACACATTATGAAATTCACAACTGGTAAAGCAAGACTCTCTTATGCACACATTTTTAAGGCATACGCAAACGAAGGCAATTCTCCAAAGTATTCCTGCTCTCTGCTCTTCCCGAAGACAGACAAGAAGAACATTGACAGACTAAATAAACTCCTCCAGAGCATGCTGGCAGATCCGGATAACATACAGAAGTGGGGTACTTCCAATGCTGCAGCTCTGAAAATGCCGCTCCGTGACGGAGATGCAGAAAGACCGGATGATCCGAACTATAAGGGGATGCTGTTCTTGAATGCTTCTGCTAATCCCGATTATCCGCCCAAAATTGTTACCATTGACCGTACTCCGGTAGCTGACCCGTCTGAGGTTTACTCCGGCTGCTGGGTTCAGGGAGTGCTTGATTTCTATGCTTACAATTCCCACGGCAATAAGGGCATCGGTGTAGGACTCCGGGGAATCAGAAAGCTGAAAGACGATAAACCCTTCACAAAATCCGAAGTCAGTGATTCTGATTTCTCTGATGACTTCATTGATGATGATGACATGTTTGACTGATTTTTAATAGAAAGGAACTGCCATGGAAGTAAAAAATGACTACCACTTCAGTGTAGCTGTAGGCAGGTCCAGGCTTGATAAGATCTGGCATAACAAAGAAACTACATGGTCTGACTTTCTTGAAAAACTTTCCCACTCTGTTGACACCGGCGAGACCGCCGAAGAATATTCAAATCTTCCTAAAGCAAAAAAGGGAGACCTGAAGGATATCGGCGGATACGTCGGAGCCATTTTGGAGAATGGCACAAGGCAGAAAGCATATGTCAAAGCAAAAACGATTTTGACACTGGATATGGATAATGCCCCGGAAAATTACATCGAAACGGTAAGCAGGATTCTGGAGGGCTGTGCATTCTGCATTCACACGACACACAGCCACACACCTTCAAATCCAAGAGTCAGAATCGTTATTCCTATCAGCCGCAACGTCTCACCGGATGAATACATAGCCATCGGCCGAAAAATTGCTGATAAAATCGGCATGGAATTTTTCGACATGACCACCTTTGCTCCGGAAAGGCTGATGTTCTGGCCGTCTCATCCACGGGACGTGAAGCCTGATTTCTATGTGAATGATGCGCCTATCCTCAATCCGGACGTTGTACTTTCCGAGTATGAGGACTGGAAAGACTCAACCCAATGGCCGATGGGCTCACAGGAATTGGAAGTGCCCAGGACTTACCAGCGGGCTATGGGCGGTATGGATCCGGAAAATAAACCGGGATGGGTAGGCGCTTTCTGCCGGTGCTATAACATCCCCAGGGCCATAGAGGTGTTCCTGTCCGGTACCTATGCGCAGTTCAGGAACCGGACTGACCGGTACACCTATACGGCAGGTTCATCCGCCGGCGGGCTCCACGTCTTCAACAACGGCAAGCTGGCCTATTCGTTCCATGCGACGGACCCCTGTTCGCAGATATGCTGCAATGCCTTCGACCTGGTAAGGATCCACCTTTTCGGGAGCCTTGATGCGGACCCAAAGAGCCGCCACGGTTCCCAGGCCCTCTCCTACAAGGCCATGTTGGAACAGGTCTGCCTGCAGGACAGTATGGTCAAGTTTGAATTGAACAGGACCCGCACAACGAAGCCGCCGGAAGCGGTGAAGGACTCCGATTTTGATGATTCGCTCATTGATGAGGAGCCGGATAAGGCGCAGAAGCCGAAAGACGATGCTTGGATCGGCAAGCTGGCCATGACGAAAAACGGGAAGATTATCAAGAATGTCAGAAACCTCCAGATTATTTTTGAAAATGACCGCAATGTGAAGGACTGCATTGCCTATGACATCTTCGCTAACAGGCTGGTGAAGACCAGGAAGATGGTATGGGACAAGGAAGAGCCGGAAAACGATTCATGGACCGATACGGATGATGCCTGCCTCAGAAATTACCTGGACAACAAATATGACCTACAGGTACGTGCCATCCTGGATGACGTTCTCCGCCAGGAAGCGCACAGCCATGAATTCCATCCGGTGCGGGACTGGTTCAGAAGCCTTCCGACATGGGATGGTGTGAAGCGGGTGGAGAGGCTTTTCATTGACTATCTGGGCGCCGATGACTCCGCCTATCCCAAAGCACTTGCGCGGCTCATGTGCCGCGCCGTGGTGGCAAGGATTTTTCACCCCGGGTGCAAGTGGGATTATATCATCGTCATTTCCGGCGGCCAGGGGATAGGTAAATCAACCCTTCTCCGCAAGCTGGGAGGTAAATGGTTTTCCGACTCACTGACCACATTTGAAGGGAAGGATGCTATAGAGCAGCTTCAGGGAAAGATGCTTATTGAAGTGGGGGAGATGCAGGCAGCCAGCAAGTCGGACGCCGCAGCCATGAAGGCATTCATTTCCCGCCAGGTGGACAAGGTGCGCCTCCCTTATGAACGAAGAAGTGCGGAATTCCCGCGCCAAAGCACCATGGTGGCAACATCCAATGACAAGTCATTTCTGAAGGACCTTACCGGCAACAGAAGGTTCCTGCCTGTGGATGTGGCGCCAAACAACACGATTCCTACCACAAAAAGCGTTTTCGATATGACCGATGAAGATACGTCCCAGATATGGGCGGAGGCCTATGCCGACTTCAAAGATAATTACAAGTCAGACAGTGACCTGTGCCTGCCAAAGGACTTGGAACAGACTGCCAGGGAAATGCAGGAGACCCATATGGAGGGCCTTGAGATGAAGGACCAGATAGAGGCCTTCCTGAATCTTCCTATTCCGGAAAACTGGAGGAACTACGACCTCACGGCAAGAAGGGCGTGGGTAAGTGAACATCTTGGGGATAACCTGCAGCCGGGCAGTACCTTTACGGAGGATATAGACGGCATCAGGCATCCTATTCGGCTGATAAGTCGTGACAAGGTGTGCATCCTGGAAATCATGTGTGAGCTTTTCGGAAAAGAGAAAAATAACGTGCTGACCTATGAAAGAAAAAACGTCATGAGCTTGATGAATCAAATAAGTGATTGGCACTGGGAACGAAAAAAATTATTCAAGTTAAAACTTTATGGACCACAGAGATGTTTCATAAAAGATGACTTTGAAGAATATTCACTTTTGAGTTAAAAGGTAACTAAAATACTTCAGTTACCACCCTGTTACCTTTTCAGTTACCTTATTTCTATTCGATAACATCTGATAAAATCGCAAAATGGTAACTGGGTAACTGAAAATTCTATAAAAGTATTGAAAATTAGTGTAAATTGTATATTGGTATTAAAACAAATACTATTAATTCACTAAATTTGAATATTATATAGAAATCCAGTTACCTTTTTAAGACCAAAATAGCAATTCATTCAGATAATGTCGAAAGGAAAACTAGGTAACTGAATAGGTAACTGGACCAGGTAACTTAGGTTTTTAAACTAAAGGAGTAGAAATGTACCGCGAAGAAAATCGAATCGAAAAGCATTTAATTCGCTGTGTGAAAGACCGCGGGGGATTATGCTTTAAACTCATATCACCGGGCAGCAGTGGAGTGCCTGACCGCATTGTCCTTCTGCCGAAATACGTGCCCATGTTCATCGAGCTGAAAGCTCCGGGACAGAAGCCCAGACCGCTGCAGGAAGCAGTAATGAAGAAAATTTCTTCTGTCGGATGTAAGTGCGGGGTAATGTGGCTGGATAGTATTTCTGCAGTAGATTCACTGATTAATATGTATGATGTTTCTCAATGACGGGAGGCGGGCAGATTGGATTTCAAACCCTATGCCTACCAGCAGCGGGCGATTGATGTAATTGAATCAAATCCCTGCTACGGCCTCTTCCTGGATATGGGGCTTGGCAAGACGGTCATCACGCTGACGGCCATTGAAAGCCTCATCTATGAACAGTTTGAAGTAAGCAAGGTACTGATCATAGCTCCGAAGCGTGTAGCAGAATCCACCTGGCAAGATGAGGCGAAGAAGTGGAGACACCTTTCTTCTCTTCGCTTTTCCACTATCCTGGGCGATGCCGGGGAGCGCCGTAAGGCCTACTATGCGGATGCGGACATATACGTCATCAACCGGGAGAATGTGGCATGGCTTTTCAGGACGTTTCCCTGTAAGTGGGACATGCTTGTGGTGGATGAGTCCAGCAGCTTCAAGAATCCGGCTTCCGTCCGGTTCAAGGTGCTGAAACGGATGCTTCCCCATTTCCTTCGGCGGATCATCCTGACCGGCACGCCAACCAGCAACACTTTGATGGACCTCTGGAGCCAGATGTACATCCTTGACATGGGTGAGCGGCTGGAGAGGACCATCACTTCTTTCCGCCGGAAATATTTCACTCCGGATAAGCGGAACCAGTATGTAGTGTACAGCTACAAGCCCAATCGGGATGCGGAGAAGCTGATTACTGACCGGATCAGGGATATCTGCATGTCCATGAAGGCGTCCGACTATCTGACGCTTCCCAAGAAGGTGGTGAACGTGGTTCCCGTCATCCTTCCGGATGAGGCAAAGCAGATGTACAGGCAGATGGTAAAGGATCAGGTAGTGGGCCTTGGTGATTCGGAGCAGATAACGGCACTGCAGGCGGCGACGGTTACCAATAAGCTGCTGCAGATTTCCAATGGCTCTGTCTATACCGATGATGGCGGTGTGAGAATCGTCCACAAGGAAAAGGTGCATGCTCTGGAAGAAATCATAGATGAATCCGGCGGGCAGCCTGTCCTTGTGTTCTATGGCTTCCGTCATGATGTACAGGCCATCAAAGAGGAAATCCCTGACGCGGTGGAGCTGGATGGCAAAGAAACGCTGGATGCCTGGAATAAGGGAAGGATCAAGGTCCTCCTGGCCCATCCGGCCAGTGCCGGCTATGGCCTCAATATGCAGGCCGGCGGCCACATCGTCGTGTGGTACGGGCTGACGTGGAGCTTGGAACAGTACCAGCAGGCAAATGCCAGGCTGTACCGGCAGGGGCAGGATAAGCCCGTCATCATCCACCACATCGTGGCCAAAGGGACGATTGATGAAAAAGTGCTTCTGGCGCTTCGGTCCAAGAAGAAAGGGCAGGATGCTATGATGGCAGCTGTCGGTGAATTGGTACGAGGAGGAGAGATTAGTGGAAAATAAAGAAATCGATCAATATATCGAAGAACTGGAAGCGCAGAAAGACGAACTGGAGGCGGCAGCTATTATTCTGGGGGGGGTTGCCTTCATTGGAGTCCTTGGTATTTTAGTGACCGGCAGTATCTGTGGAGGTTTGGGCTGATGGCTAAGGCGGGAATGAAGCGTTATGTGAGCAATCATAAGGATCCGACATATGAGCAGGCTTTGGGAAATATCCGGAAACAAGAAAGAGAGGCCGCTTTTACGGCGATGCTAAAGGTACGTAGAATGCTAGAGGCGGCGGGCTATGTTCTGTGGTGCGATCTGAAAATCAGAAGCGATAGAAGCGGCGAGGTCTATGTGAGTAAGTCTGAGTATGTCGGCGTGCGGTTTAAGCACTCCAGCGGTTCACTAAATCATGGCCGCCACAGGATACCGGATTGTGAAAAATGATCTGGTGATCTAGAAAGTAAGGGCCGGAAACAAATATATCTTCCATAAGGTGAAAGAAGGAGGCAGATAGATGAGTGAAGCGAAGGATTTTCTGGAAATGGTACGGGAAAAGCGCAGGAAGGTGCGGCGCATGGAAGAGGCGCTGGCGGAGAATACGGCTCGGGCAGAATCGGTGACGGGGCTCGCCTTCACCGAGCGGGTGCAGACCTCGAACAAATCCACCATCGATGCCACGCTGGCCGCTCTCGAAGAAGAGCGGCAGAAGCTGGTGGACGCACAGAACGAGCTGGAAGACATGACGGAACGGGCTAAAGCCCTCATCAACACGGTCAGGGACGATGAGGTGACGTGGCAGATCCTGTGGCACCGCTATATCCTCGGGGAGAGCTGGAAAGAGATGTCCGCCCGGCTGCACTATAGCAGGACCAGTCTGTATCTGAAACTCGAGCAGGGATTGGGCTTGATTCAAGAAAGATTGAACACTATTGAACATGATTGAACACGACTGAACATAAAAATGTGTTAAACTATATAAAAGGAATTGGGCAAAAGGCATTGTAAATCGTTTTCCTCCTTTGCAAAGGGCTCGCGGCAACGCGGGCTTTTTTGCTGCTATTTTCGAGAAGTGAGGTGGTGACAGTGGATGAAGTCGCTGACGGTGAAGCAGCGGCGGTTCGTAGACGCATATATCGAGACGGGGAATGCGGCGGAAGCCGCTAGACGGGCAGGCTATAAATCACGCAATGCTGATGTGATGGGCCGTGAAAACTTACGAAAACCTACGGTCAGAAAAGTACTGGAGGCCCGGTTGAAAGAGCTCGAGGACGCGCAGATCGCTGATGCGAAGGAAGTCATGCAGTTTCTGACAGCTTCCATGCGCGGTGAGACACAGGAAGAAGTCGTTGTTGTTGAAGGTGATGGTAAAGGCTACAGCTCTGCCAGAATTATCAAGAAACAGCTTTCAGCTCATGACCGACTGGATGCGGCCAAGCAGCTCGCTAAGCGTTTTGGCCTTGATTCGGCCGCTATAGATAATGTGGACGAAGGTCCAGTTATCCTGGAAGGCGGTGACGATGTCCGTGATTAAAGTCAATGTGGCAGACATCGTTGGCGGTGGATATGGGAAGTTCTGGAGATGGCAGGGTAGATATCGCGTGGTTAAAGGCAGCCGTGCCAGTAAGAAATCGAAGACAACTGCCCTTTGGTACATCTATCACATGATGAAGTATCCCGCGGCCAACCTGCTGGTGGTCCGCAAGGTTGCAAGGACATTGCAGAATTCCTGTTTCTCTGATTTGTGCTGGGCCATCGAACGGCTTCATGTGGGACGTTACTGGCGTGCTACCCGAAACCCGATGGAAATCATTTATATCCCTACCGGGCAGCGTATACTTTTCGTAGGTCTTGACGATCCTTTAAAAATCACATCCATCTCAGTACCAAAGGGCGTGCTTTGCTGGATGTGGATAGAAGAAGCTTATGAGATTACCAGGGAAGACGATTTCGACAGGCTGGATGAATCTATCCGTGGTCTTCTTCCGGATGGGCTCTTTACACAGGTCACGATTACATTCAATCCATGGAGTGACCGGCACTGGTTAAAAAAGCGTTTCTTCGATGATCCGGATGAAAACACCCTGGCCATGACGACAAATTACATGTGCAATGAATACCTTTCTGATTCGGATATGGCATTGTTTGAAGCCATGAAGAAAAATCCCAAGCGCTACCGTGTGGCGGGGCTGGGGAACTGGGGTGTTGTGGAAGGCCTTGTCTATGATAATTGGGAGGAAAAGTCCTTCGATATTGATGAGGTCCGTTCCAGACCGGGTGTACGTTCTGCTTTCGGCCTTGATTTCGGATATACCAATGACCCGACTGCTTTATTCTGCGGGCTGGTAGATAAAGGAAGCAAAACGATTTATGTATTTGATGAGATGTATGAGCGGGGATTGACGAACCAGCACATTGCAAAGCTTCTCATCCGGAGAGGATATGGCAAGGAAAGAATTATCGCTGATTCGGCTGAACCGAAATCCATTGCAGAGCTTCGGGAAGCGGGCATTATCAGGGTCCATGCTTCCCGTAAAGGGAAAGACAGCATCAATAATGGGATTCAGCGTATTCAGGATTTCCACATCGTTGTTCATCCGCGATGCGTGAATTTCCTGACAGAAATATCGACTTATCAATGGGATACGGATAATAAGACCGGTGTGCTTATCAACAAACCGGTAGATTACAACAACCATCTTATGGACGCCATGAGGTACGGAATCATGGATGCGGTCCAGGAAGATGGTTTTTCATTTGCATGAGTGGGGGGTTACATGTTTTTTAATCTCGGTGTGCTTTGGAACGATATTATCCGGCGTGTCAGTCAGTCTGGCATGACGGAAATCGAGTTCCTGGAAGAGGAAATCAAGAGATGGATGGCCGGACCGGCTCATGAGGATATGCTGAAAGGCTGCGCTTACTACGGTGACCATCAGGACATTGACCATAAGGAGCGCATGATGATAGGTGCCGGCGGTACCAGGCAGGCGGTCCATAATCTGGTGAATTACCGCATCATGGATAACCAGTATGCCAAGCTTGTAGACCAGAAGGCCAACTATCTGCTGGCAAAGCCGATAGAACTTAAAACGGACGGGCAGGATGGGGCTTATGAACAGGCTCTTGATAGTATATTCAATGCCCGCTATATGAAGAAGCTGAAGAAGACCGGAAAGAATGCACTGAACTGCGGGATTTCCTGGCAGCTCCCTTATATTTCCGATACAGGAGATTTGAAAATCAAGTTTATCCCGGGATACCAGGTACTGCCATTCTGGCATGACGATGAACACGAAGAGCTGGATGCGGCGCTTCGGATTTATCCTGTCACTGTTTATGAGGGAAGAACTCCGAAGGTCATTACGAAGGTGGAATATTACACCAAGGACGGCGTGAAATTCTATATCTTCGATAATCAGAGGCTGATTCCGGATAATGAAAACACGGATTCCGCTTACATGAAGATTGACGGGCGGCCTATGAATTGGGACAGGATTCCATTAATCCCGTTCAGGGCGAATGATATGGAACACCCGCTGATCTGCCGCGTGAAGTGCCTGCAGGATGCATTGAACCAGCTCATGAGCTCTTTCTTTGATAACCTCTCTGAAGATATCCGCTCTACCATTCTGGTGCTTTACAACTATGACGGTGAGAATCTGGACCAGTTCCGGCAGAACCTCATGACTTACGGATGTGTGAAAATCCGGAGGGATGATTATGCCAAAGGCGGTGTGGAAGCACTTCACATCGAAGTCAATCCGGATAACTATGAACTGGTACAGAAGCTTCTGAAGAAGGCCATCATTGAAAACGGCAGAGGCTTTGATGCTAAGGACGAAAGGTTTACTTCCGGGCAGGCGAACCAGCTGAATATCCAGTCAGCTTATTCAGATATCGACCTGGAAGCGGATGATATGGAAAGTGAATTTCAGGAAAGCCTTGAAAATCTGCTGTGGTTTGTGAATACATACCTGACAAACATTAAGCACATCACTCCTGCAGGAGATGTGCAGTTTATTTTCAATCGGGATATGCTGACCAACCAGGCGGAAGAAATCCAGAACTGCAGGAATTCTGTGGGCATTCTTTCCGATGAAACCATCATCGCCCATCATCCGTGGACAAAAGACACGGCAGCTGAGCTGGAGAAGTTGAAACAGCAGCGCCAGCAGGAAGCGGATGCGATGAATCCTTATCAGAATAGTTTTGGAAATCAGCAGTATCCGAATAATGGTGAATAGCCATGGATCCAAAAGAAAAGGCTAAGCGGTCAAGGGAATACTGGAAGAAAAGAGCTCTGGAATTTTCCAAACAGCAGAGTCAGAAACTGGACCGGATGAATGCAGAGCTGGCTGAAGCATGGCAGAAGGCTATGAATGATGTGCAGAAGGATATCGAATCCTGGTATGTCCGGTTTTCTGATGAGCAAGGCATGAGCCTGGCTGATGCCAAGAAGGTGCTGGATACCAGAAGCATGAAGGCCCTTCGCATGGATCTGAAGGAATTCGAAGAAAAGGCCAGAGCTAACAGTGATGGGCAGTGGACCAAAGAACTGCAGGCCGCCAGTGCGCGGGTCCATTTAACAAGGCTCCAGCAGATACAGCTCCAGATGAGGAACCGGCTGTATGAGATTTACCATCAGACGGAAGATGCAACAGCCGGTGCCGTTCGTGATGCTTATACGAATGAGTACTACCACAACGAATATCTGAACCAGCAGCGTGAAGGAAAGTTTTCTGAAATCGCACAGATTCCGGATGACCAGCTGAATACTCTGCTCAAACAGCCCTGGGCATCCGATGGGAAGACGTGGTCTTCCCGCATATGGGAGAGCAGGGATAAGCTGGCAGACCAGCTGCAGGGAGAGCTTACCCGGGTGCTTCTCCAGGGTAAAAGCCCTGCAGAGGCAGGAAAGCGGATTGCAGGAAAGATGAACGTTGGTGAATACCAGGCGCTCCGGCTTGTGAATACGGAATGCACCTATGCCCAGAGCCTTGCGGATAAAGAGAGCTTCAAGAATATGGGCATTGATAAAGTGCAGTATCTGGCTACGCTGGAAGCCCATACCTGTGATACCTGCGGTGAGCTGGATGAAAAGGTATTTGACCGTAAAGACGCCATCCCGGGCGTCACGGCGCCGCCTATGCATCCCAACTGCCGGTGCACACTGATTCCCTACTTCGAAGATGAAACTTCGGATAGGTGGATGAGGGACCCGGATACTCAGAAGGGAAAAATGGTAAGGGCAGTTGATTTTCCTGCATGGAAAAAGGCATTCGTGGATGATAAAACCGGTGAAGTGGCTATGAGGCTCAATATCAATCCGCCTACGATGAAAAAAGCCCATAAAGTATTGAAGGGATTGAAAGATGTAACTCCCGGAGCGTGATAAAGAATCTGCTTCCGGATTTGAGTTCATAAATTAAATATTGGCATCAAGGTACTCTGAAAAGGGGTGCTTTTTTATTGCCGCTTTAGCATTGTCAGGCGTAAAACGACAAGACCAGAGACGTGAGGTGTGGCTCACGAAAATTAAGCGAAATGGGAGGTTTCAAGTATGACGAAAGAAGAATTGAAGGCCCTTGGGCTGACGGATGACCAGGTTGCTAAAATTTCCGATGACTATGGAAAGAACTATGTGGCCAAGAGCCAGTTTAACCAGAAGCTGGATGAGCTCAAGCATGCCAAAAGTGAAATGGAGGCGAGGAATAAAGAGCTGGAAGACCTAAAAAAGAATAATAAGGATAATGAAAGCCTTTCCAAGCAGCTGGAGGATATGAAGAAAGCTGCCAAAGACAGGGAAGCGGAATACCAAAAGAACATTTCCCAGATGCAGCTGGACTATGCTGTGGAAAATGCATTATCCGGAGCAAAAGCTAAGAACGGAAAAACAGTCAAGGCTTTGCTCAATATGGAAAACGTCAAACTGGACTCTGATGGTAAGCTTATTGGACTGTACGAACAGTTGGATGCCATTAAGAATAGTGATGGTTATCTGTTTGAAGCCCAGGATGCTGCTCCAAAGGCTGATGGCCTGCATCCGGGGGATTCCGGTGCTGCGCCGAACGATGCCGATAATGTGGCAAGCCAGTTTTCCAAGGCGTTAAATGGTTTTTAAAAATGTGAAGGAGAAATCATACAATGGCAATCAATACTCTTGAATATGCAAAGATTTTCCAGGAAGAACTGGATAAGCAGATGCTGGCAACTGCCACTTCTGCATGGATGGAAGCCAATGCCGGCCAGGTTAAATACAGCGGCGGCGATGAAGTCAAAATTCCGAAAATTTCCCTGGTAGGTCTTGGTGATTATGACCGCGATGCCGGCTACAAGCAGGGATCCGTAACTCTGTCCTATGAAACCAAGAAAATGACTATGGACCGCGGCCGTTCATTCCAGCTGGATGCTATGGATGTGGATGAAACCAATTTCATCGCTTCTGCAGGTGCCGTAATGGGCGAATTCCAGCGCACCAAGGTTGTGCCGGAAATTGATGCTTACCGCTATGCTTCCATTTTCAAGGCAGCAGGCGATTCCCATAAGACCACCTACACTGCTGCAGCAGCTTCCATTCTTGACGCACTGGATTCTGATATTACTACTATCCAGGACACCATCGGTGAAAGCGAACCGATGCTGATTATTATGTCCTACAAGGTACAGGCTATTCTGGATGCGGCGAAAAACGTAGACCGATATATCAATGTAGGTGAATTTCAGAACGGCAGCGTGAAGACCAAGGTCAAGATTTACAACGATATCCCGATTGTGGACGTTCCTTCCGCCCGTTTCAAATCTGCATATACCTTTGATGCAGGCGCTACCAAGGATGCAGGCGGCTTTACTCCGGCATCTGATGCGGTTGATATTAACTGGATTGTTCTGTCCCGCCGTGCACCTATCGCTGTTTCCAAGCAGGACCTTGTCCGCATTTTTGACCCGAACACCAACCAGGACGCAAACGCATGGAGAATGGACTACAGAAAGTACCATGACCTCTGGATTAAGGACAATGCGCTGGATGCTATCCGTGTCAATGCACCTGATCTGGATGCTATCCGTGTCAATGCACCTGATAAAGTCTGATTTTATTTAAGGGGGATATATGCTTGATGATGTAACACTGCTGATCCGTGCTTGTACAGGCTATGAAGTCCCTTCCGGAGATGATTCCCTGATTTCCTATTTATGGAAATCAACGGAGACTGAACTCCTCAATGATATCAATCAGGAAACACTTCCCGATGCACTGGACCCGCTTCATACCCGCGTGGCGGCAGGACGGTATATCAATGCAAGAATGGAGAAAATCGTCGGTACTGATGGGCTGCAGACGGTGGGACGGATTACGGAGGGCAAGGTTTCTGTGGAAATCACGGGCGATACTCCCGCAGAGCGGCTGAAGTCCATCGCGGACGTCCTCTGCAGTGATGAAGGGAATGAGTGCGCATGTTTCCGAAAAATCCGCTGGTAGAATTAGCCATTGAAAGCTTGTACGATGCTCAGTGCACCATACAGGCTTATGAAAAAGTCACTGATCCGGATACTCACCAGTCATCCATGAAAAGAGCAGAGGCGGGAACATCCTATCCATGCCGGGTAAATGTGGAAGATATGCCGCCGGTAAGCCAGGGCGGTCCTGCACCGGGAGTGATGACGCAGCGTATTACGCTTTTCATTACGAAGGACGTCAAGATTCTCTCCGGCTCTCTGGTAACGGTGACAGCCGCTGATGGGACCTCAACTGTTTACCAGTGTTCCGGAGTGCCGGCAGTGTATTTGCATCATCAGGAAGTGGAGCTTACCCTTTACGAGGAACATCCATGAGTATGACGATGAAGGAATTCGCAGATGAGCTTCGGGTATTGGCTGATGGACCGAAAAAGGAAGTGTTCATGCAGTCATGCACCGATGAGCTGGCGGGCAGGATGCTGGCAAAGGTGAGAAAGAAGACGCCTGTAGGACCCGGGGAATTTGAGCCCATCAAAGGCGGAAGCGGCAAATATGTGAGGTACGAGAAAGGTCCGAAGAAAGGCCAGATAAAGCTGAAACGGCTTCGGGCCGGAGGCAATCTCCGAAGGGGCTGGAACATGGATACTGCCCGCCGGATGGGGAATGGCTATGTGGCAACTGTTCGAAACAATGTGAAGTATGCTTCTTATGTGGAATATGGCCATCGCCAGAACGTGGGGCAATTTGTTCCTGTACTTGGCAAAAGACTGGTGAAACCATGGGTGGAGGGCGTTCATATGCTTCGGATTTCCCATGATGAACTTACCCGCGAAGCTCCGGCCATTATCCGCCAGCGGCTGCGTCGTTTCCTCCAGGAGGGATTACATGAATGATATAGCTCAGGGAATCGTGGATGCCCTCCATACCGTTTCAAACGGGACGATTCCGATTTATACGACCATGCAGAGGCAGAAATTTAAAGAGCCCTGCTTTTTTGTTGAGATGATTGATTCCCAGATGGAACATGAGCTTGGGAACCGATACCTTGAATCCGCAACTTTCCAGATTTCTTATTTTACCGGCATGACGGCGGGCGACAGCCCTGATTATGCCGATATGCAGGGATCCATCCGGCCTATCAGTCTTGCTCTTGAAGTGATTTCTACCCGTGAGGGGGATTCGCTCAGAGGGCATGATATTACGGCCGCCATTGATGATGACATCCTCCATATCAACGTGACCTACAACCGGTTCATCTATCTGGAAGGCGATAAGGAGTCTTACATGGAAACTCTTGCATTAACTCAGCACACGAAGGAGTGAATGGAATGGCTGATACTAAAGCTGCAGCTGCACCGGTATTTACACTGGCACAGTTGGAAGAATCTGATAAATATGCGGCATATGTAGATATGCTGCGCGTTATCCTTGCACCGGATAAGACATACACCGCCAAAGAGGTCGATGATCTTCTTAGCAAGGCCCTGGCTAAAACGGTACAGGAAGAAGTAAACCCATAAGGAGGCATATAAATGGCATTAGGCGGAGGAACCTGGCAGTTCCAGAATAAAATCCTGCCGGGTACTTATATCAATTTCGTTTCTAAATACAGAGCGGAAGCGGCTATTGCAGACCGCGGCTATGCAAACATGGCCCTGGAACTGGATTGGGGACCGGAAAATAAGGTTTTTGCGGTTACAGCAGAAGATTTTCAGGATAATTCCATGGCGCTTTTTGGCTATGATTATGCGGCTGATGAGCTGAAGCCTCTCCGTGACCTTTTCACCCATGCGAAAATGGTCTATTTCTATCGTCTGGCAAACAGCCCGGTTAAGGCGGCCAATACCATGGCGACTGCCAAATATCCCGGTATCCGTGGCAATGACATTACTACCGAAGTGGTGGCAGATGTGGATGATACGGATAAATTTGACGTCAACACCTACATTAAGGTTGACGGCGTAACTACTGTGGTGGATAAACAGAAACTTCTCACCAAATGGTCTGAAGTTGAAGATAACGACTATGTAGTGTGGAAGACCAAGACCGATACAGCCCTGACAGCGACTGCAGGTGCTCCGCTCACCGGCGGCAGCAACGGTGACGCAGTGACTTCCAAGCAGTACCAGGATTATCTGGATGCTATCAGTCCTTACTATTTCAACGTCATCGGCTATCCCGGTACCGATACCACTATCCGTCAGCTCTTCGTGAACTTCACACAGCGCATGAGGGATGAGACCGGTTCCAAGTTCCAGTGTGTTGTTTATGGTCTGGAAGGCGCTGACCATGAAGGAATTATTTCTATCTCCAACAAGGTGACTGATTCCGGTGCATCTCCTGCAAGCCTTGTATATTGGCTGACCGGTGCGGAAGCATCCTGTGCTATCAATGCGTCTCTGACCAATTCAAACTATGATGGGGAATACACTGTGGATACGAAGTACAGCCAGCTGGATCTGCAGAGAGCTATCCAGACAGGCCGCTTTATTTTCCACAACGTGCAGGAAACTCTTTCCGGCGAACTTGTGGGGACCGTCAAGGTGCTGACTGATATCAACACATTTACATCCTTCACCAAACGAAAGAATTCTGATTTCTCCCATAATCAGGTTATCCGTGTACTTGACCAGCTGGCCATTGATACAGCCAACCTGTTCAATAAGACCTATCTGGGCAAGGAACAGAATGATGATGAAGGCCGCAAGGCGCTCTGGGCAGATATGGTGTATCTCAGAAAAGAATATCAGCGCGTAAGGGCAATCCAGAATTACAAAGCGGAAGATACGGAAATCCCGACACAGGGCACGGAAAAGACCGCGGTCCTCTGCAATGAAGAGGTACAGCCGACCTGCTGCATGGAAAAGCTGTATCTGACAACTATTGTGGCATAAGGAGGGATTTAGATGGCCATTAATGCAATTCGTACTATGCAGGCGAAGGATGTGGTTTCCGCTCGCCTGGCATCTGCTTACGTTACTGTGGATGGAGAACGGTTCCTGCTGTTCCAGGCGAAGAAACTGGAAGCCAAGTTCGAGAAGAAAAAGGCGGAAGTTGATATTCTCGGCCGGGTAACACAGGGGCATAAAGCTACCGGCGGAAATGGGACCGGTTCTATGACGATTTACAAGAATACATCCCGTTTCACACAGATGCTGAAGGACTATAAGGACACCGGTGCCGATGTGTATTTTGATATGCAGGTCACAGCCGATGATCCGACATCTGATGCAGGAACGGAAACAGTTATCCTGAAAAACTGCAACCTTAACTCCGCAGTGATTGCGGATTTCAACGCTTCCGGCGATTGGCTGGAACAGGATATCGACTTTACCTTTGAAGATTGGGAAATGCCGTCCAAGTTCAAGGACCTTGACGGTATGTTTTAACAGAAAGGCGGCTTAGTACATGGCAGATGATTTTAAGGCGTTTATGTCCGCTCCGGCTATCCAGTCGGAAGACATTTCATATGTAGCAAGCAAACGATTCAAGGACAGCAAGGGGGAACCGGTGCCGTGGAAGTTCAAACTGATTTCCATGGATGAAAATGAAGCAATCGTCGCTTCCTGTACGCACAAGTTCATCGGACCTACCGGCAAGCAGGAAACATCCACCAACTTTGCTGATTACCAGGCTCATCTCTGCACTGCCTGCGTCACCTATCCCAATCTGAATGACGCTGCCCTGCAGGGTCACTTCGGAGCTGTAGGAGCAGAGGACCTGCTGAAGAAGATGCTTCTCCCCGGGGAATATACAGACCTTTTCAAGGCTATCTCCCAGGCGCTGGGCTTCGAAAATGATATGAACGATAAAATCAAAAAAGCAAAAAACTGATTGAAGGCAATGATCCATGGGCAAGCATTGCCTATTACTGTTTATTTAAATTTCATTGGCCGCCTTCCCGCATATTGGCTCTCTCCGCTGAGGAAAGGGCTTTTATTGTGGCTGCGGTGCAGGTCAAAGTCCGCAGGGACAAACGGGCGGCGGCAAAAGCCCGTGCAAAGAGTTGATCCGGAAAGGAGGTAGTTTATGGCAAGCATTGAAGAAAGCATTCGCCTGGTAGATGGAATTTCTCCCGTTTTAAGAGCTATGGCCAATGCAATAGACCAGACATCCAACAGCCTGAGCGCCATGAGGCGCAATGCCCAGAAGACAGGCGTCGGTGTGGATGGCCTTCATGATACGGTGGAGCGGATGACTATGGATGCCGGTTCGGTAAACAGCGTTGCCAGATCCATTGCTAATGTGGGCCGGCAGGCGGATGCAGCCAAACAGTCCGTAAGCGGCCTTTCCGGTGTAATCGGGCAGGTCAAAGGCGCCTTTTCCAGCGCCATTGGCCAGTTTGCTATTGGCAATTTGGCGGCTAATGCCATTACGGCCCTGGTATCCGCACTGTCAGAGGTGCCGGGAAAGCTTGCCAGGGCTTCTGATGAATATGCCGGCATGCAGGCGCGCTTGAAGCTGGTCACCGGGAGTGCGGAAGCCGCGGCAGAAATGAATGACCGCATCTTCGAATCAGCCATGAGAGCCAGAGGCTCCTATGACGGCATGCTGTCCAATGTGGCAAAAATCGCCATGACGGCCAAAGCCGCATTCCCGGATCCGAAGCAGGTGGTGCCTTTCGTAGAAGGAATTCAGAAGCTTTTCACTATCGGCGGGACTGGTATTCAGGAACAGAAGGATGCCATGCTTCAGCTGACACAGGCTCTTGGCTCCGGTAGGCTGCAGGGCGATGAATTCCGCTCCATCGCAGAAGCGGCTCCGCTGATTGAACAGATGATAGCCAAGGAAATGGGCGTTGCCCAGGGCGAATTGAAGCAGCTGGGTGCCCAGGGCGAGATCACGGCGGATATCGTCAAGAGTGCCATCTTCAATAACATGGACGATATCAACGAACGATTCCGTCAGATGCCTCTCACCTTCGGACAGATTGCCCAGCAGATGGGGAATGTGGTACAGCGTGCTTTTTCCCCTATTTACAGTGTATTGTCCGAGATAGCAAATGGCGAAACGATGCGTTCTTTTATGGAGAGTGTTGCCCAAGGGCTGACTGTTGCGGGGAGTGCTCTAGCAGCGGTTATTGTTGGCCTTTCTGATGTGGCGAGCATGGCTATCAATGCCGGAAGCTATATTGCCGGATGGATTGAAGCAGGAGTTACTGTTGCTGAACAGGCATTGGAAACACTTGACACTGCCATTTTTACAGTCTTTGGATTATATCTTGGATATCTGGCTACTGTGGCTACAGGATGGGTGATTGCTAATGGCCCTGCATTAATCCACGCAGGGATTGAAACATTGCTGGCTGCCAAGACCGTGATCCTTACATCGGCTACCGCGGCATGGACTGCGGTGACTAAAGGCATGGCGGCAGTCCAGATGATGCTGAATGTTGTGCTTCTGGCTAATCCTATCGGTATCGTTATCGGCGCGGCTGTTGCGGCTATCGGGATATTCATGGCATGGCGCTCTGCTACGGTGGGATTAAAAACAACCATTGCAGAAGCATTCCGTGCAATCGCGAATATTGTCCAGGGTGCAGTCAACATCATGATCAGTGCGGTGAATGGCTTAATCAAGGTACTGGACGTGGCGGCCGGAGGTATTAATAAGGTCTTCGGTACCCACATCGGGACTATTGGGGAAATCGGTCATGTATCGGGATGGGGCGATAAGGCCTATAACTTCATCCAGAATGCTGAATGGAAGAAGATGCTCCCTTCCTTTTCCATGCCATCACAAGATATGCCGGACTACAGTGGTTTATCCGGCTCTCTTGGAGATATTGCAGCCAGTGGGAAATCCACAGCCGACAATACGGAAAAGATGGCTGATTCCATCGATATGCTGGATGAGGATTTGAGCTACCTTCGTGAAATCGCAGAGAGGAATGCTATCAACCGCTATACTACGGTTTCTGTCGCTGTGGAAATGGGCGGGGTCACGAACCAGGTATCCAATGACATGGATATCGATGGTGTAGTTGACCGTCTGACGGAAGGCATCCAGCGCAGTATGCAGAACGCGGCTCAGGAGGTGCATATCTGATGTATTATTTCTTCCTTGGCCTGCTTCAGCTGCCGGTTCCTCCGGCACGCATGAGCGTAAAAATGAAGAATAAGAATAAAACCATCAACCTTATCAATGAAGGAGAATGTAACCTGCTGAAGACTCCGGGGCTTACAGAAATATCCTTTGATGCCAGGCTGCCAAATAACAGCTATCCATGGGCCAATTATGATTCAAGCCTTACGAATGCTGCTGGTAATTATCTGATGTCCAGGCTGCTGGGGAGAGGAAATATTTTCGGATTCAAAAAGGCGGAATATTTCCTGAACCAGTTTGAGCAGTACAAAGTGAGCCGCCAGCCTTTCCGCTTCATCGTCACAAGAATGGGGCAGGGGTTCAACATGCTCTTCTCTACCAATATGCTTGTCACTCTTGAGGACTATTCCATTGAGGAAGATGCTCTAAGAGATGGGACGGACGTGACGGTGCCTCTGAAGCTGAAACAGTACAGGGCTTTTGGCACGAAGACTGGAACTGTGCAGACCGATGAAAACGGCAATAAGAAATTTGTTGTGAATGAGCCTCGTGAGGCGCTTGACCAGTCCATTCCCAATGCCATCGATGTGACTAACCAGATGAGCATCTGGGAAGCTGTGCATGGAGTCAGCAATGGTTCCATTGACTGGAAAGACGTGATGGTGAAAAATGCCATCAGTAATCCCCTGGAAGATGTGAGAGGCCGGGTGCTCAAATTATGAGTGATGCACCGAATCTCAATACCTTTTCCGGCGGAGAAGGCCTGCAGGTAATCGTTCACCATAAGAAAACGGATGAGTATTTCGTACCAGCTGTGCTGGATGGTGCCGCATGGGAGCTGCACAGGAAAGGAGCTCCCGGAAAGTTCACCTTTAAAGTTGTCCATAATGATGTGCTGAAGATGGAATACGGAGACACCATTGATGTGCTTTGGGATGGTACGCAGTTCTTCCATGGCTTTATTTTTGAGAAAAAGAGGAACCGGGATAAGCAGTGGGATGTCATTTCCTATGACCAGATGCGGTACCTGCTGAACAAAGATACCTTTGCCTATATCGGGAAGAAGGCCTCGGAAGTCATTAAAGAACTGGCAGAGGACTATGAGCTGCTTACCGGTGATTTAGCAGATACGGGATTCGTCATCGCCAAACGGCGGGAGCCCAATACCACCATTCTGGATATGTGTCAGAACGCTTTGGACCTGACCATGATTCATACGGATAAGATGTTTGTTCTCCATGATGACTGCGGGCAGCTGACTCTTAAGGATATCGAAGACCTGCAGAGCAATATCTTGATTGATTCTGATACCGCGCAGGATTTCAGCTACACCGGTACTATCGATAAAGGGACTTACAACCTTATCAAGCTGGATGTGGATGACGGCGATAATGGCCACAAGGTATATTATTCCCCTGCATCCAATGAAGACTACGAGGCTTCTGAAACCAGAAAGCAGTGGGGTGTCCTTCAGTTCTATGAAAATGCAAATCCCCATAACCAGAGTCCGCAGGACCTGGCAGACCATCTGCTTTCCCATTACAACCGCGTTTCCCGTTCGTTGACCATCAAAGGAGCGGCGGGGGATCTCTCTATCCGCGGCGGCTCCATGCTCTGGATGAATGTCCATATCGGTGATACGGACTGGAACCAGGAGGATAATGAAGCGAAGCTTGCCATTGTGGAGCAGGTGACGCATCATTTCTCCAACCATGAACATACCATGGATATGGACGTAAGGAATGACATGATTACCGGTATCAGCAGCGGCGCATCCGGCGGAGGTGGAGGAGCTTCGAAGTCTTCTTCGAAATCTTCCGGCGGGAATATTTCTTCCGGCGTGGATGCCGGTGCCAGTGCCTGGGAAGGACAGACCATGGATAACGGAGCAGAAGGCTGCGTCGAAGCAGTCAGTAAGGTGGGCTCTTATTATTCGCCTTTCCTTGAAGAGGAATGCAATAATGGCGTGGTCAGCGTCCCGACACTTGTGAGTGATGCGGAGTCAAATGGAATTGCGGTGGAAGATTTCAATCCGTCAAATCTGCAGAAAGGCGACGTTATTGTGTATGGGAACCAGGACCATGTTGTCATCTATGACGGCGAAGGCGGATATATAGGTAATTCGTTATCCGCCAACTCTGTCATTCATGGAAGTGATTATACGGCTATGGGAAGACTTACTCCGACGGCCATCATTAAGACATCTAAGGGGTAGCCGGTATGAACAATAAACTATATGAAGCACTACAGCAGGCTATCAACCAGACTGTGCAGGGTATGAAGATGGGAGATTATCTCATCGGTACTGTGGAATCCACGAATCCGGTTTCCATCCGGATCAGTCAGAGAGACCTCATTACAGAAGATTTTCTCCTTTTTACTGATCTTACACGGGATTTTGATGTGGACATCGAAGTCAACCATGTGACGGAGAACCGTGCCGGCGGAAGCGGTGATGCGGAATTTGCCAGTCATAACCATGACTACAAGGGCAGAAAGAAAATCCGCGTCTACAATGGGCTCAGCACCGGTGAGAAGGTTATGCTTATCAGACAGCAGGGAGCCCAGCAGTACATCGTTCTTTCCCGTGTGAGCAATCATACGAATTTGTCTGGGCAGTGGGGGTGATTGAATGGCATTACTTCCGGATACAGATTCATCGGATACGGGCACTGCGATTGGCATCGCATCTACCGAAAAATATCCGAACAAGACATATCGGATGAAGATTGATGATGAGAAAATCGAAGGCACGATTACGACGGATCTGGAAGCCGTCCAGCAGGCGGTGTACAAGATTCTGAACACGGAGCGATACAAGCATGTCATTTACAGCTGGAACTATGGCGTAGAGCTGGCAGACCTCTTCGGAAAGCCAATTCCCTACGTTCTTCCCGAAATTCCAAGAAGAATCAGAGAAGCCCTGGTACAGGATGACCGTATCAATGATGTGACGGATTTTGATTTGTCCTATACAAAGGATGGTTCCGTGCTTGCTAAATTTACAGTGGTTACCATTTACGGGGATCTGCAGGAAGAAAAGGCGGTGAAAATCAGCTGATGTATGAAGACCAGAACCAGGATGTCATTGAAAAAAGGCTCCTAAACCGAATGCCAAAGAGCATTGACCGTCGGGAAGGCTCTATTGCTTTTGATGCCACTAAACCGGCGGCCATTGAATTTATGCTTTTATATGCGGCTATTGATTATTTTTATAAAAATACCTTCGGAGATACGGCAGATAGAGAACATCTCATCGAAAGAGCTCTTGAAAGGGGGCTCTCTCCTTACGAAGCATCAAATGCAGTGGTTGTGCTGACTGCTCTCCCAACTGATGTAGAACTTCCTGTAGGTTCCAGGTATTCCGTAGACACGGTTAATTACAGGGTAACGGGGAAGCTAAGTGCTGAAAATAACACCTACCTGGCTGTATGTGAAACTTCCGGAACCATTGGAAATAAAACATCCGGCAGAGCGGTTCCTATTCAGTATGTACAGGGGCTCACTTCTGTAGAAATCACTGAAGTTGAGCGGCCGGGGGAAGATGAAGAAGAAACCGAAGCTTTTCGGACACGCTACCTGAAATCTTTCGAAGCACAGGCTTATGGCGGTAACATCGTAGACTACCAGGAAAAAGTCGGTGCTATGGAAGGTGTGGGTGGCGTCAAGGTTTATCCCGTATGGAATGGCGGAGGCACTGTCAAAGTTGTATTTTCTACGTCTGAAAATAAACCTCCGACTGAACAGTTTGTTTCTGAAGTGCAGGAAGCATTGGATCCCGTCCCTTATGCCCAGCAGGGGGTGGGCATTGCTCCTATCGGCCACAGGGTGACTGTTGAGGCGGCGGGACAAAGTGCTGTATCCATAGGGCTGAAAATCAAATTCTCCGGCTCAAACACATACGATGGATGTAAGGATAAAATCCAATCCGTTATCCAGGCTTTTTTCGATGAGCTGAATGCCGGATGGCAGAATACGGAAGTCGTGAATACGGATAAATTTGAAAACTGCGGCATTATTGTGCGGATTTCCCAAATTGAAAGCAGGCTTCTGAACCAGTCCTATGTAGCGGATATTTCTCATACCACGCTGAATGGTGCGGAGGAAAATATCGAGCTTGCGAGTACTGACCTTGCCACAATCGGGACCATTACCTGTACCACCGTCACGGAGGCGTAATCATGAAAAAGATTACAAGAGACGTGAAGGTTGAGAGGTACTACCCTGATGTGCTGTCTCCTGCAAAGGAAATGAAAGCCATTGCCCAGGCGGAAAATCCGGAATACGGGCTTCTTTATGATGAAGCCTGGGAGTGGTTTGCTAATACGTTCGTGTATGATGCATCCGAAAAAGGGATTGCACGGTGGGAAACGATGCTGGGCATTATTCCTTTGCCAGGTGAATCTCTGCCGGACAGAAGGCGGGAAATCCTTTTCCGCATTAACAACCGCACACCATATACTGAAAGAACTCTAAAGCAGATGTACGACATGATGTACGGCGAGGATTCAATTCTTCCGGAAGTCAGGGAGAGCCTTTATACGTTAGCACTGCATCTCACCGGAGATGCAATCTGGGAAGCGAAAAAGGTAAAAATTTATGCCCGCTGCATCGTACCTGCTAATCTCATTATTTTGACTTCCAGAAACTTGGGGATACACCAGATAGAATTTCATGCTGCTGGTATAGCAAGGAATTATAAATATCTGCATGTTGAAATGTCATCTTCTGCCCATCTGGAAGTCGAAGATTCTACAGCTTATGTGGCAGGCGCCGTTGTTCATAATTACAAGAAATTATCTGTTATCGGGGAGGATTAACGAATGGCTAAATTTCCAAAGCTTAAATTTACTGATGCCGGGATGAAAATGCTTATCCAGGCACAAAACAATCATACGCTTACATTTACTGGTGCAAAACTTGGCAGTGGTGTTTTGGAAACTGCAGATGACTTTACAAAATTTACCGACCTGAAGAGTCCTAAGATGTCATTACCTATCGTTAAAGTGGATGACAGCAGCAGTGAAAAGATTTCTCTTACCTTTAATACTTCCAATACATCATTGGAAGAAGGCTTCGTCTGCCGCGAGCTGGGCGTCTTTGCGAAATTGGATGATGGATCCGAGACTCTCTATGCATACAGCAATGCCGGAAATGACTATGACTTTATTCCATCGAAAGATACGCCAACTGACGAAAATCGGCTTGTTGTAGATTTGGTTGTTAGTTCATTTGCCGATGTAACCGTATTGGTGGACGGTTCGATCGTTTACGCCCACATGAGCGACCTTGAAGATAGACTGCAAGTGACCGCTACAGCAGACAAGCCTGCAAGCATGGACGAGAAAGGCCTTTGGGTAGAAATCAAAGACGGCTTGAAATCCATTCTTCACCGGTGGAACAAGACAACAAAGAGCTATGACACACTGCACCCGGAGACTGAATCCGCCCAGATTACCGACTGGCACTCTGGAATTATGGCAAGCCTTGCAAGTACAACATTAGGCACAGTTGTTTCTGCAGTTACCACTGATTCAGTACTTGGTAAGCTTATAAAGTTACTGCTGGACGCCAGCGGAGTTAAGTACAATATCGCACAAAATGGGTATGTCTGCCTTGGAAGCTTCTTTGGCGGCCTAATTATACAGTGGGGAAATTTTGAAAAAGTTGTATCCGGTTCAGTAATATCGTTACCAATATCTGCCACTCCCGTTGTTGCCATTCCCGTTGACGTGAACACCAGTAATAATAGCCTCACTTATTCAACAGAAGACTATAGGAACGGTTCATTTAGAGTTTATGGTAACCGTTTTGATGGCAATACTGATCTTTATGGGAATTGGCTGGCAATTTGCTTTTGAACAGTGGGGAAACAATGTAATCAATCTGAATGGCGTAACTCAAGAAATTACTCTTCCAATAAATATTAACTATGCCGCTGCTGCTGTTGTAACCATGCGATCGGGAGACTTTCCTGGCTATGTGGCTTGCCCTTATTGGTCAGAATGCACTCAAACAAGCATCAAAATAACACCTGATTACGAAATTGGGCAAGGATATGCTGGTACCGCGCAAGCTGTCGTCACGTGGATTTTACTTTCGTTTTAGACACAGTGGGGAATTACAACCGATACTGGCGACAAAGACTACTGGACATTTACATACCCAATCGCAATGTCCCGTAGTCTTTCCGCATGTATAACGAGGCTCGGTGGTAGAGGAAATTTCAGTGCAATTATAGAGTACTTGGGAACATCAGAGCTGCGTTGGACAGATGTTGGAACCGATGGCAGGCACGGTGAAGGAGATGGTATGTATGTCATTATAATCGGCCACTAATCAATCCGAGGGATATTTATTTAAGTGTTTATATTCCAACAATAACAACTCGTACATTCTGCCCTTGACGTTTGATTGCCCCACCACTGATTATCCATTTCGACAATATATTAGCTTGGGTATTTGATGCCGTTACAATGTCTGCTCCAGCTATTGCAATGCCATTTATGTTGTTATCCCATCCAGCGGGGTCGCCTTCTGTCGTTATAATTACAAACGGTTTGTTTGTTAGCGAAATTGGATATGTAATTTCGGACAGGCCATTTGCATTGTCATAATCTCCCCACTGTCTACTTACCAATAGAAATGTAATGAGCATCAATTGCACTTGACAGGGATCCCACGGTAAATGTGCTTTGGACAACGTCAGTTGTAACAGCTACGGTATCAGGGTATGTGCCGTTATGGAACGCTACAACTTTACTCCATTGGGTAGATATCGGTAGTGTGAAAGTTTGTGCTATTTTCCCATATCCCCACTGTAGAGGGATTGTTACGAAACAGGAGAAGTAGGTTAGAGTAAGCAGAGTATGCATGATTTTTTAAAAATAAAATCAATGAAAAACCCGCCAGAACATCAGATATCTACAATCGTAGAAGTGTAAATATATGCTAATCTGGCTGTTTTATCCAGTATCAATAGTAACAACCATCAAGCCACGGATAATGCAGATAATCCGATAATAAGTGCGATTGATTGAGTAGCGTACTAGTAACACTACTTAAGCAGTTCTATGCATTTTCGTAGCTGCCTCAGACCTTTGTGCGTATAGACCCTCTCAGTCACATCTCCGCCAGCGTGGCCTAAAATACGCCGTTTAGCTGTTTCATTGGCTCCGGCATTGTCCAGCAGCGTTGCTACCGTATGGCGGCAGTCGTGGGTTGTATGACCATCAGCTTTGATGGAGTGCATGATGCTTCGCCAGAGCTGACAATACCGGCTGTAGTCGTAAGGCCTACCTTCAGAATCTGTTATCAGATACAAGCCGGAGGATTTCATACGGTTTGCAATAAGAGGGAAAATCCGATGATGGATAGGGATGGTGCGGATGCCGGAAACGGTCTTGCTCTTGGTAATCCGGATATATCCTTGGCGGAGGTTCACATCAGCCTTTTGTATGTGCAGCATTTCGCCTACTCTCATGCCGGTATAAAGCAGTATGAGCACCGTATCAACACCGGGCTCATCGCAGTGGGCCCAAAGTCGATTAATTTTCTGCCTTGAAAATTGGTGGTGCGGACGCACGGACTTATTCTTGCCGATGGAGAGCAGAGGAGCATAGCACTTATTTATCAGCTCAATTTTCAAAGCATATTTTTCAAGTAGCGAAATCAAAGAGCGGACTTTCTTCAGAGAACTGTAAGACAGCCCGCTCTTTCGCATGGAATCAAGAATTTTCTGGTAGTCTGCATATTTCAGGCTTTGGAATGGCTCGTAATGTAGCGGGCCAAGATGCTTAAATGAGTTGGCGTAGCTGGCAAGAGTGGACTGCGAAGGGGCTGTATTGGCCGTATGAGCATGGAGCCAACGGTAATAGAGCTCAGCAAGAGTTATTTGATGTGCTGGAAGGGAGCGATGGAAATGAAGTTTATTGTAGTCAGCCTGGTAGATTTCAGCCTCAACCTGCGTGGTGAAGTATTCAACAGGCTTTTGCTTCCCATAAACGCTGATAACAAATACAAATGGCCGCCTCCGAGCTCCGGAGAGCTTTTTGATTGAACCATATCCGTTTGGTTTACGCATAATATCACCTCATTTTTATTGTTAAGGAGATAACTTATGAACGCAACTAATGTTGATTATTACATCGTCGGCTTTAAGTCGGATGGAAGCCGTGCCGCCGGTAAAATCTGTATGTTCGACCCCATTAAGCACCAAGACAAACTAGAGGCCGAAGCTGAAAAGATGAAAGCGGATAATTCCGACATTGTAACAGTAAAAGCGGTTACCACCGAAGATTATATGAACCTGCTGGGAAATAATACTAATGGGAAAGAGTACATCCTGAGCGGCGATACATTTGTGCCTAAGCCGGACTATGTACCGACTGAAGCCGAAAAGAAGCAGGCCGCCATCGCTACTATAAAAGCAAAGTATCAGCCAACACTGGATAGCCTTGTTGATGCGAGAGTTAAAGCCGCAATGCTGGGCGCCGATACCGCTAAAATTGACAGCCAGTACAAAACCACGCTGGCCAGCATGGCAACGGAAATCAAGAACGCCTAAGGAGGGATAAATCATGGAATTTTGCGAATACTGCGGAAACATGTTGAATGAAGACGGACGCTGCCCATGGGATGACTGTCCTCATAACGCAATCATTGACGCCATGGCAGAAGCCAAAGCAGCCGATGAGAAGAAAGATAAGAGTGAGGACAAAACCTGATGGAATTCATGGGGCAGATTTACGGATACGCATACAAGACAGTGTACAGTATTCCGGACGGGTGGCCATTTAAATTGGCCGGCGGGGCGGTACTTCTGGTGCTAGCTAGACATGCCATGCTGTTTACTGCGTTCACGGCTCTTGTTGCGATAGATTTATTTACGAAGTTCATTGCATTGTCTTATGAAATGCTGAAGTCCCAGGAGAAGGAGAATCCATCGCTTGTGGAGTCTATCAAAGCTATTCCGGAGGCACATAGACAAAGAATCATCAACAGTCATGAGATGAAAACGCAGTTTTTGGGGAAAATCCTCATGTACATTTTCGCAGTCATTGCGGCAGGATTTGCGGATTACATGATTGGTCACGTAAATTTCGGGCAGATAGTGATTGCTTATTTAGCTTCAACAGAGTTTCTCAGTGTTATCGAAAATTTAGACGAAGCAGGGGTATCTGCCCTGCACGGACTGGTGAGTTTAGTGAGAAGAAAGACAGGAGGTCCGCAATGAAGGGGATTGACGTATCGGAGCACAATGGAACCATCAACTGGCAGGATGTAGTAAATGACGGGAATGAATTCGTTATCATTCGTCTGGGGTGGGGAAACAGACATTTAGATGAAAGGTTTTATGATAACTTCAATGGAGCTCTTCAGGCTGGACTCAAAATTGGAATCTACTACTATTCGGAAGCGACTAGTGCTTCTGAAGCAGCTGCTGAAGCAGAGTTCGCGGCATATATCATGCAGGATGCGGGAATTACTCCAGATATGCTTGACATGGGCTTCTGGTTCGATGAAGAAAATGATGAATGGAAATCAGAAAGATTGACTGATCCGGAAGAAATCACAGACATCTGCACTACGTTCATCAATACCATGGAAGAAGCCGGTTATCGTTGTGGGCTATATGCAAACTACTACTATCTTACTGAAGTTATTGATATGAGCCGTCTTCCGGGAATCCCAGTGTGGTGTGCTCAGTATAGCAAACAGTGCGATTACGATGGAGCTGCTATTTGGCAATACACGGATGGGTATTACATTAATGGAAAACAGTTTGATAAGAACTATACTTTTTGAGGGGGACGCATGGATAATGAAGATAAGAAAATTCATATTGCTTTGGCTCTTGTTGCCGTGCTTCTGCTTTCCGGCTTTTTTTGGTTCTGGTGTGCGGGGAGAAATGATGTATCAGATCTCAGAAGGGGAGCTCAACCAGTTACAGAGCAACTTGACAGAGCTGAAAGCAGACAGCGAGAAGAAGCAGAGTCTCTTGACAGAGCAGCAGAAGCAGCTTCAGATAGTCAACGAACAGCTGCAGAAGTCCAGGAGATTGAACGAAGAGACGCAGACCTCATTGGAGGAAGCGAGGAAATCCTTCAACGAGTACGAGAAAGAGGCAAAACGGAAAATTCAAATTAAGGCCAGGCAAAGGAACCTGTGGATAGCAATTTCAGGTGTGCTTGCCACGGTAGCAATATCAAAATAAAAACAACTGATTTTTTACGACACTTCATACGACACTTTGCTACGATTTTTAATAAAATATGGCATTTTATGATAACAAAAAGCTAGATTTTATCGTATTCCTGCACCATATATTAAAATTGGAAATCATGTTGACGGCGAATACCGTCACGGGGGTTCGAATCCCCCTCTCTCCGCCAAATGAGGATCTGTCTGAGGACAGGTCCTTTTTCCTTGCCATTTTTTAATGTCTCAGTAGAAGCAATCATTTCCCTTTCACTGAAACAAGAGTAAAATAAAGATAGAATATGCACGTATTGATGATCTTGCTGTTGATACTGATATGTTAAATGATATCTGTGAAAGGAGAGGTAAAAATGGAACTAAGCCTGAAGGAAGCCATAAAGATAGTTAATGATTATGCGGGGCGACAGGTTAAGCAGTATGATGAAGCTGAAGATCTATTTATATTTTCTCCCTATCCTCCTAACTACGCTCATTATGGAGGGCCTACTTTCGTAGTTTACAAAAAGGACGGGAAGCCTGACTACTATGCTGGTAGTTGGTATGATCCATTCCCTTATGATTTAAAACCTGTTCCCCCGAACTGGGATGATGATTAAGGCCCGTTAAGGATTCAACTTAATAAAAATATAGAGGGGCTGTGACAAAATCCGTTAAAACCCTACTTCTTCCTTTTCTCGAGCGAAGCGAGGTTTAAGGGTGTTAACCTTGCTCAGAAGGAGAAGGTCCCGGCGAAGCCGGGGAATACAGTAGTTCTCGAGCAAAGCGAGGTTTTGAGGTTTTCAGATAAAACAGATAGATAAATATGTTGGATAATCCCCAAAAATCGAATATAACAATGCACAAGGGGCTGTGGCAAAATGATTGCACATTTTGTCATAGCCCCTTTTTTATTTCCATTTTTTACATGGTAAAGCCGTTCGTCTGATCGCTTGTCTTGTCCAGACGGCGTGCGATGTCATCATAGTATTCCTTCAGGTGGAAAACAAGAAGGTCGAGCGACGTGCGGACGACGGACGGATCGAAGCGTTCGTCGCGGGATGTCACGCAGACATCGAGGAATACATTGTCATCCCGTTCGACGAAATATTTCATGATCGCATGATGGCCGTTCAGCTGGTTGATATAGTCCAGGAACGTCTGGCGGGCCGGCCCCTTCGGGCAGGTGCCCAGATGCACGCGGACGAGAAGGTACATGCTGTTATTCGTAATGACAGCCGTCACGACCTTGTGGCTTGCGCCGGCCGGCAGCGCTGTCATGAAAATCACCGTATCAAAAGAGTCATGCACATCCTGACGGCGGAAGAAATTCAGCCCTTCTGCCTTCATATACTTTTCGAAAGCATCCGCTTTCAAATTCTTATGCCGAACCCCCTGCGGGAACGGAGTCACATTATCTGCCATAAAAAACCTCCACGCTCAGTAAATTCATTAAGTATTACATCTATTATACAGGATACGGAAGAAATAGCCAAAAGAGCGTAATCGGTCCCGTGATTTCCAGGAATGCTGCAGGTGCAGGTAATACCACTTCAGGCGTTCGAAGTCTTTTCTGCAAAAGCAGTGAGGAAGGAAATCGCGAAAGCCTTTGCCCGGCAAAGCTCTGGAAGCAGGCAGATGGCAGCGAGAAGGGGAAATAATCCTGCCTCCAATTCCTTACACTTTGTTCTGCATCTTCATGATGAAATAAGGTATAAGTGGCAAACGATATAGCCATAGAAATATTCTATAACTATCACTTTTTTATACATTATGCATAAAGGTTTTGAACGCCCGGTCAATTTTCAAAACACTTAAAATCATGGTCATTTTGAAAAAAGCTCGATTGTATCGGATATAACTCAAACTCATCCAAAGGCTTTCAGATGAGTTTGAGTAATAGGACAGCTGCTTAAAACTGTATAACCTAATGAGATTGATATGCTATCTTGCTATGACTTAAACATATCAATAAATAGAGAATGGTCAAGCCTACTATACAATTCGAAAAAAGAGAATATAATGGAAAACATACAAGTTATCGGGCTTCCGGGATACGAGAAATCCCAAGCCGAATATTAAAACGAAGAAATGTGGTGAACGAGATGGATCTTATGATGCTTCCAGAATTTGTAAAATTAGCTCTCTTTATGGCAGCCGTATTTATTTCAAATATAATACAGGCCCTGACCGGATTTGCCGGCGTGATGCTCTCCATCCCGCCGACCATCCTCCTCTACGGACCAGATATGGCCAAAGCGGTCATAAATGTCATCTGCTGGCTCGTATGCGTTCTGCTCATGGTGCAGAACCGCAAATATATCAACCCGAAGGAACTTTTCCGAATCGTTGCCTTCATGCTCGTCGGCATGGCTATCGGCATTCACCTCTACAACGTCGTGAACCAGGCCATCCTCGTTCCTCTCTACGGCGGAATCATCGTAGCCGTTGCACTGAAGAACCTCTTCATGAAGCAGTCTAATTCCTCCCTCCCGGCATGGATTGCCATCCCGGTACTCCTCGGAGCAGGAATCATCCACGGCATGTTCGCTTCCGGCGGCGCCCTCCTGGTCGTCTACCTGGTTGCCACCTTCCGTGACAAAGACTCCTTCCGCGCCAACGTCGCTTCCGTATGGTCGATTCTGAACCTCGTCCTGATGTTCAACGACTACTCCAAAGGCCTCTACAATGCGCAGTTCCTCCAGCTCCTGGCACTCGGCGTCATTCCGCTCGTATTTGCCATCTGGCTCGGGAACAAGATTCATGACATGATCAACCAGAAAATGTTCAACCGCCTGACTTACTGCTTACTTCTCGCAGCAGGCAGCATGATCCTGATCTGATCAATAAAAAATGGGAATAAAAAAGAGCAGCTCGCTATGGGCTGCTTTTTTCATGCTCTTTCTTCATATCGATACGTTGACAAGCGTGAATGTATGCTCTATACTTGCCATATATCACAACAGGGGGGTTCGAGATGGATTATAAAAACGATGTACGGATCATAAAAGCGCTGACGGATGAGAACCGTCTGGCGATTCTCCTTATGCTGCAGGACGGTTCAAAATGTGCCTGCGTTATTTTAGAGGAACTGCACATCACGCAGCCGACTCTTTCGCATCACATGAAAATCCTCTGCGATACAGGCCTTGTCGATTCCTGCAAGTGCGGGAAGTGGATGTATTATTCGCTGTCGCTGGAAGGCGGCAGGACGCTGCGCGCACTGGTAGAGCGGTACACCATCAGCGAAGAAGCCTATGCGGATTACAAAACCTGCGAGTCCTGCAGGGATAACGGAGCAGGGAATCCCTGCCAGGATGACGGAAAGGAAGCCGTGAAATGAGCCAGGAAAAACAGGAAGGCATCAGCTTCTTCAACTGTTACCTGACGGTCTGGGTATTTCTCTGCATGGCCGCCGGCGTGCTTCTTGGTAAAGCCGCACCGTCCGTGACGGCCTTTCTTGGAAATATGACGATTGCAGGGATTTCCATACCGATCGCCATCCTCATCTGGGTCATGATTTATCCCATGATGATGAAAGTCGACTTTGAAAGCGTCAGGGAAATCGGGAAGAATCCGAAGGGCCTCATCGTCACATGGGTCGTGAACTGGCTCATCAAGCCGTTCACCATGTACGGCATCGCCAGCTTCTTCCTCTTTGTCGTATTCAAAGCGTGGATCGCGCCCGACATTGCGACGCAGTACCTTGCCGGCGCTGTGCTCTTAGGCGCGGCTCCCTGTACGGCCATGGTCTTCGTCTGGAGCTCTCTGACAAAAGGAAATCCGGCATATACCGTCGTCCAGGTCGCAACGAATGATCTCATCATCCTTGTCCTTTTCGTGCCGATCGTGAAATTCCTTCTGGGCGTTTCCCATGTCGAAGTCCCGTACAGCACGCTTTTCTTAAGCGTCCTCCTCTTCGTCGTCATTCCGCTTGCCGGCGGCATCCTGACACGTATCAGCGTCATCAAAAGCCATGGCAGGGAGTACTTCGAAAAGACCTTCATCCACAAATTCGACAATGCGACGACCATCGGACTTCTCCTTACGCTGATTCTCATCTTTGCCGGCCAGACAGAAGTCATCCTGTCGGATCCGCTGCACATCGTCCTCATCACCGTGCCGCTCATTCTTCAGACGTTTCTTATCTTCTTTATCGCCTATGGCGCCTGCCGCATCCTGAAGCTGCCCTATGATATTTCCGCTCCGGCAGCCATGATCGGCGCATCCAATTTCTTTGAACTCTCCGTGGCCGTCGCCATTGCCCTTTTCGGCACGACGAGCCCTGCCGCGCTGGCAACCACCGTCGGCGTGCTGACAGAAGTTCCTGTCATGCTCACCCTTGTCCGCATCGCCAATTCGACGCAGGACTATTTCCCAAAGAGGAAAACAAGATGAATAAAAATAAGCCGAAAGTGGCTTTCCTCTGCACGCATAATGCATGCAGAAGCCAGATCGCAGAAGCCCTGGGAAGAAAACTGGCGGGAGATGCGTTCGAACCCTTTTCAGCGGGTACGGAAAAGCAGGATCACCTTGACCCGGGCGCCGTCAAATGGATGAAAGAGCTGCATGGCGTAGACATGGAAAAGACGCAGAGGAGCAAGACGCTCAGGGATATCCCGGCGCCGGACATCGTCATTCTCATGGGCTGCGGCATAGCCTGCCCGGCCATGAAGGCCGCTTACGAAGAGAACTGGGCGCTTGACGATCCTTCCGGGAAATCCAGGGAAGAATACGAGAAAACTATAAGAATCATAGAACAGCGCATTCTGGACCTGAAAGAGAAAATCCAGAAAGAATGGAAATAAAAAAAGAGCTGAGATGAAATGCCCGCACATTTCGTCTCAGCTCTTTTGTTTAATAAAGGTAGGGGAAGACGTCATCCTGGTCCTGATCCTGATCATCGGGTTCATCGTAGTAGATCTGATTGCCAACGACCTGTGCGTGGCTGCCATCAGAGCCAAAGATGTTATTGCCTACCGCCTGATAGGATCCGCCATTGCTGTCGAAGGTCGTATTGCCGATGGTCGTGTATGAAACGCCATTGCTCCCATAGACATAATTTCCGACCTGTGTATAGGAAGTACCATCGGAAGAGTACGTCGTATTTCCGACGGTGGTATAAGAATTGCCATTGCTGTCATACGCTGTATTGCCTACGATCTGAACGTAACCGCTTGCCGCCGAAACACTGAAGGCACACGTGACAGATAAAATGCCGGCCAAAACAATCGCTTTTAATTTCCGCATGTAAGACACCCCGCTTTGAAACAAACAGATATGCATAAGATCCTGTAATTACTATTACTTTCATTATACGATTCTGCCAGACGGAAGGAAAGGCGGGGAGGCCTTGGCATCTTGCGCCGCTGATCAGAGTCCCTGCTTTTCCAGCCGTTTTTCGTACTGGTCCAGGATATCCTGCATGCTGATGGAGGCCATTTCCTCTTCGGCCTTTTTCTGCACCTGGTCGTAGCAGTCGCGGATGACGAGCTGGATATTGACACCCACGCCGCATTCCGGATTCGTGTGCGTGTCCTGATGCAGGAGGGGCTTGTCGCCTTCGACGGCGCGGTACACGTCCAGAAGGGAAATGTCCTTCGCATCCCGGGAGAGAGCCGGCTTGGCGTGGCCTTTGACGCTGGTCAAAAGTCCTGCGTTTCTAAGCGATGACATCATCTGCCTCACGAAAGCAGGGTTCGTTTTGACGCTTTCTGCGATGGCCTGGCTCGTCAGGCTTTCCTTCGCGTTCAGCGCAATGAAGGAAAGAATGTGGACGGCATCGCTCACTTTTGTCGAGTATTTCATGGGAATCGCTCCTTTGCTGTATATTAAATTATAACAACAGATTGACACGATAGCAAGAAATCTGTAGTATATGGGTGTAAGAATAATATTTACAGCAATAAGGAGAACAACCATGAGCTTTTATAAAGATCTTGTCATGCAGACACAGATGAATTTCCAAAAATATTACGGTATTTACAGAAGAGGCGGTACGCCCTACGAGCTGGCCGGCCCTTCCAAGCTTTCCATGGATGAGAAGATTGATCGTCTCGTTCAGGAAATCCGCGATGCGGACTGCGTCATCGTGGGCGGTGCTTCCGGCCTTTCTGCGGCTGGCGGCGGCAATTTCTACTATGAAAACAACGATTCCTTCAAGAAATACTTCGGCAAGTTCGAGGAAGTCTACCACTTCAACGGCGCCTTCGACGGCATGTTCCGTCACTGGAATGACCGTGCGGCTTTCTGGGCATTCCTTGCGACATTCCTTCATACGACGCTCACTGCGCCCATACGCGCGCCGTACCATGATCTGGACTCCCTGCTCAAGGGTAAGGATTTCTTCGTCATCACGACGAACCAGGATACGTAGTTCATCAAACTCTATCCGGAAAATAAAGTTGCAGAGCTGCAGGGCGACCACCGTTTCTTCCAGTGCGCCTCCTGCTGCCAGGATGACACGTGGGATGCCGTGCAGCCGGTAGAAGACATGATCCGTGCCATGGGAGACGGCATCAAGATCCCAAAGGGCATGATTCCGCGCTGTCCGCACTGCGGCGGCGAAGCCTTCCCCTGGGTCAGAGGATACGGCAATTTCCTGCAGGGAAAGAAGTATAAAGAACAGTATGAAAAGGCATCCAGCTACATTGCATCACACAAGGATGCAAAGATCCTCTTCATCGAGCTCGGTGTCGGCCGCATGACACCGATGTTCATCCAGGAACCCTTCTGGCAGCTCACCATGGGCCTGCCGCATGCGAGGTACATCGGCGTGAACAACCAGTTCGACTTCCTTCCGCGCCAGATCGAGGATAAGGGCATGACCATCCTGGGAGATATTGCAGAAGTCCTGACCGCGGCTGTCAAAAAGAAAGGGGAGGAGTAAGAAATGGATTATCAGGCAATTGCAGAAAAAATCAAGCAGGCCGACGCTGTCCTGATCCCTGACAATCCGCATCGCAGCTCCTGCCCTGATCATCAAAAGCTGCATGCAGGCGGCCGATGTCATCATGGGGAAGAAGGATGCTGATGATGCGGCCAAGGATATGGCTAAGACCGTCGGGACGATCACGGCAGCCGGCGGTGCTTATCAGGCAGCACTGACGATGACAAGAGGGACGACGAGCCATCTGGTCAATACGCTCCTGCGCTCGAATGTAGGCGTCCTCGTCCTTCAGGCGGGCATTGAGCTCAGCCAGCCTTTGAAGCAGTACGTGAACGGGGAAATCACCGGGCAGAAATTTGCCCAGGATGCCGGTTACCGCGTCACTTCCCTTGCCGCATCATGGGAAGGTGCTGAATGCGGCGCTGCTGCAGGCGCCATTCTGGGAACGCTCGGCATGACCGGAGGCGCGCTCCTTGGCGGCATGATCGCATCGATCGCCATGGGCCTTACGGGGAACCAGCTTCTGGCGGGCGAGGAATCCATCGAAGTGTATAACGAAAAATCCGAGACGATTAATGAAATCTATAAGAAGGTCGAAGGAATCATCCGCAAACGCCAGGATGAATAACAGAAGATGACCGAAGAAGAGCTTGCTCATTTCGATTCCGTCATGGGGGATGGACTTCATAAAATCTTCACCGGCGCCCTTTCCTCAGATACAGACTATGACGCTGTCACGAAGGGCATAGACAAGGTCCTTGCTTACTGGGGAAAGACCGTCCTTTTCCATTCCAAGGACGAATACAAGGCGCAGTGGGATCAGCTATTGATCCTGAAATTCTAAGGGGGCGGCATCATGATTCCATCAATCGTAGGTGCAGGAATTATCGGGAAATTTCTTTACGATATCAACGAAAGCCACAGCATGGAGGAGGAAGCCGAGGAAAAACGGCTCGAGGCCATTGCCAGGGAAGCAGAAGGCTGGCTCCTCCAAAAACAGAAAGCTGACCGCATGCAGCGCCGGCTGAATAATATCGTGCGGAAACGTCAGGCCATCATGGAGTACACGCTTCCCCGGTTCGTCAAAGTCTACGGGAAAATCCAGACAGTCCTCTACGAATCCCTCCCGCCTTCCGTCATCCATACGACGGATCTGGCGCGCATCGGGGACCTGCCGGTTTCGGCAATCGAGTCGTATGAGGGTCTCAGCAGCAATGAACTCGCTTCCACATGGCTTCTCGAAGGCCCGGTGAACTTTGCGGCCGGCGGCGGACTTGAAATCGGCGCCGCTGCAATTGGCGCAACGGCCGGCGTGACGCTTGCCTCAATCGCTGCTTCCGGCGGCATCGCATTTCTGACCCTTGGCGTGGGTGCGTCCATGAAAAAGGATTCCGAAAGAGCCCTCATTGCAGCCGGCAGGCAGATGAGAGCGGCCAATGCCGTCTATGCCCAGGCAGAAAGCCATGCGCAGATCTGCCGCGCCATCTGCCAGTTCGCAGACAGGATCGCAGAAATCACCGCCGCCATGAACCTTCTCTTCACAAGAGCCATTGCTGCCTGCGACCAGCTGATTCAGGAAAAAGGCACGGAGAAATACGCTTACACCGACGAAGACGTCAATATCCTCATGACCTGCGCCAATCTCGCCGGCGCCGTCTGCACCATTTTGACCGTTCCCATCATGGACAGCCAGGGCAAGATTGCAGAAAACGGACAGGAACTTATAGCCAGCGGGGTGGAACTCCTCACCGAAGCCCAGTCCATGTGCCTCGAAGCGGGCATTTAACGGGAGGGAATCATGAAACGAGTCATCATTGGAGAAAAGTGCATCGGCTGCGGCATCTGCCTGCACAATAAGAAATACATAGAAGAAACGACAGACGGCATCGCCCGGGCCATCCCGGGAATGATGGTCACGGATAAAGACCTTCCCGACCTGGAAGAAATAGAGAGAATCTGTCCGATCCATGAACTGCACCTCTCGCCACTCAAAAAGGAAACCGCCGATTCGCGCGTCCTTTCCGAATCAAAGGAACGCCTTCTGGAAGAAATGAGAGATTTCAGAGATCATTTCAAGCTGAAAAGACCGGAATTCCATCCCGATCCCGGGTATGACATCACCGACCTTCCGCTTGATTATGACTATCCGGAAGAAACATTTTCCTCCTGGGACGACGCAGACGAGGCTCTCAGGAAATGCTTCAAGAACCATGTCTATGATGAAGACATCCGCAGCATGATGACCAGGCAGATCCTGGCCCGCTACAAGGCAGAGCGCCTCAGCGCCTACTACCTCCCGGCAGACAACCCGTGGAGCTATTTCTACGAGTACAACAAAGAAGCGCAGGACCTCCTCGGCGCCGTCTATGCCAGATGGGATGCCGTCTCACCCGATGAAAGCGACCCGCCCGAATCATGGAAGGAAATCCTCGTATCTCCCTCGGCGGACGAGACCTGCTTCAGCGATTTCGAGACCTCCGCATGGGGCATGGATGATTTAGAAGAAACCGTTGAGGACAGTGTAAGAAGCAGCAGCGATGAGCCGTACTCCCCTGCCTATGAAATCAAGGAACTGAAAGAGGATACAGGATTCTTCCGCTCCAACGGCGCCTACGTCATCGACCAGTACAAAGCCCTCGTCGATGAATACGGCAAAGACCTCATTCAGGGAATCAATGAAGGGATTTCCAAAGACATCAAGTTCGACGACATGTTCAAGAAAGTCTTCGATACCTATGAAAGAGACATGAAACACGCCATCGACGAGAAGATAAAAGAACTTGAAAAGAAATAGACCGAAAAAGGACAGTAACGAAATGACTATACATTTCTACTGTCCTTTTTGCATGCCTTATAAAAAATACAGTATCGAACTATTAAAATTTTATTTCGTTTATTACATATGCAAAAGATTCCTAAATCAATGACATTTTCATGTTTAGCGATACCTCTTCGGACATTCGCATGTCTCTGGAAATGGAAAATCTTCGCTTTTGCCGCACTATTTCGAGAGATTTCGCATTACTTTTCGCGATTTGACATAAAAATCCACTGTGCTACAATGATAGAGAATATATAAACGAATCGTTAAAACCGTATGTTGGGAGTTTTGCATGGGAGGCAGGGCTGCCAGAGCGGAAAAGGATGGGAGGGTAGAGCAGGATGAGCGTTTTGGATGCAGTGGGCAGCATCGCAAGATTTTGTGTAAAAAGCGTAGAAGAAGGTTTCTCTGAAAAGGCAGATATCATCAAAGACTGTCAGGCAGAAGCGAAATGGTATGGCAATGAAGAACTTTTCGTCGTCTATCAGGCAGCCATCCGGAGGTACAACAATACCTGCAAGGAAAGAGATAAGTGGTGCATCTGGGGATACGGCCGCGAACTCAAGCGCAGAGGCCTCATCTGCGATAACGGTGAATACTAATAAATAAAGCTCTGGCGGAACGGAACCGCCAGAGCTTTTTGCATGTGAATCAAGGAAGACCGCATCTTACGCCTGCCCGTATTTCTCGATAAAATCGGATAGGATATAATGGCGGGAGAATCACATTCGTATCGCAGTTTGTTCATAAAGGGAAGGCGCGCTATGAAGATGAAATACCGGGAAATCCGATCGACAGGACGCTGCCTCATCCAGCGAAGGCACTAACTGCCCAAGGCACCTTTTTCCCTTTTCACCGCGAACCCATCATCCCTTGGAGGCAAAGCCCCATTTCCACAAAGGAGCTCCCTATGAAACCACTCGATCACGTACGACTTGTCATTGATTACAAACCTGAAGTCCCGTGAAATTATATCTATTTCGGAAATGGGACTCCCATTGCGTCATATAGAGCTATCTGCTTCTTCGTTATCTCTGAAAGGTGATGAGCCCTCCCCGGCTGCTGGTAAAGCTCAATTATATCCAAGTCATCCAGCAGTGTCTGCATCGTGTACTTCTTGTACAGGCCCTTCTCATCCATCTGCTTTTTGATGTAGGAAAGGTAGATTAGGGCCAGAAACTGGACAAAGAGTTTTCCTTCGAAATTCTCGGAGGAGGAGACGGACATGCGCCTCATATCCAGCCGTTCCTTCAGGTTTGCAAAAGCTTTTTCAATCAGGTCTCTCACACGGTAGAGCTTTATGGCTTCCACCGGATTCTTTATCCCATTGGTCAGCAGGACGAAATAGCCGAAATCGCGCTGGCGCTCACGAATTGCATCACCTTTGGGGACAATGTGCAGTCCCCTCTTAGGCGTTTCGGTCACTATGAAGTATTTGTCATAGTCCTTCATGTGCCCGTCTGTCTTCCTGCCGCTTTTAAGTTCATCCTGCAGACAGGTCAGATACCTGGCAAAGCTCAGCCGCTCATCGGTACAGCGCTGGTCGTTGAAGTATATATGGACATAGACTCTCCGCTTGTCACATATACATTTCCCCGTCCTTGGCTGCTCTTCCCTATAGTCCCATTCATCAGTGAAGCTCATGGCATACAGCCCCACATCATCGTGGTAATTTTCCCAGCTGATCATCTTCTCTCCACGAATCTCGTCCAGATGCTTTCTTGCAATTTTTAACCCGCAGCGGATGCCTATGAGAAACTTATGATGGCGCTTCATCAGGTCATTAATGTTCTTCTCACTGTAGAAGCCTCTGCCCATAACGAAGCTCAGCTTCTTCATATCCAGGAAATCGATGTCCAGCATTAGATTCCGTATCAAACTGACGTCTGCCGTATTTCCTGTAAGCTTGCGGAAATAAACCGGAAGCCGTGAAACTTCCCCATACAACAAAGCAAGATTAACCTGCGGAAGGTGGTCTCCTTCCTTGTTCTTTCCATACTTGGCTAATTTAATCAGCTCAGAATAGGAGGAAATTGATGTGGTGTCAAAAGCAAGGTACTCCTTCTCCGCCCTGCGCTTGGCCTGCCTGCGGAAGAAATTCATCTTTGAAGCCTCATCAATAGAGCCCATCAGATCACTGATCCGCTGGGAGGGGATATCCCGGCCATAGGGATGCTTATGAGTCAACGCCCACTTACGGAGACGGTAAGCAGACATGCCTTCCTCCAGGACAAAGAAATAGGCAAGAGACAAGAGCTGCTTATACCTATCGGGGAAGGAAGCCTTCAAATCATCCACAATTCCCAGTTTGTCACCGATTTGGTCAAGAAGATAAGTGGCCCCATAAAACTGCCGCTTGCATTCTGTGGCGGGAATCGGCCCAGGCTTTATTGTCCTGGACTTCTCCAGTGACAGCAGATACTTCCCATTCGGAACAAACTGTCCTTCAACTATTTTACCAATATAGCGGCGCTTGTGCTCCCCGCGATGCTTCTCTGCATTCCAATAGGGAGCATCAATAAAGACATACTTTTTTCCTGAGATAGTCTGCATCTTGGCATTAGCCGGCATATCCATAGAATCTCCTCCTTGCTAGATATAATTATATACCTATCAGAAGGAATTTTCAAGCCGTTTGTTGGTGAAAATATAATAGAAATACCAGTATTTATCGGATTCTTAGCCGGCAACCCAAATACTTCCTAGATATAAAATCACGGGACTGCAGGTTACTATGCTGTACGATTACTGTACGTTTTTTAGAATCTGTTAATAGTATAGCATGAAACAGGTGAAAAATGAAAGATGTTAGCAGGAGTTAAAGTGAGTTGAATATAGAATAAGGAGAGCCCACGATAACGGCGTAAAGAAAAATCCCCATGAGCAAAAGCTGCGTGGGGAGTTTTGATGGGTTATTTCAGATGATCGTAGAATTCATCAGAAAATACTGGATAATATTCATTTCCAAATTTCTGATATAGAGTTCCATGAAATTTAAGATTATAGCATAAATAAAATGCGGCTTCACCAGCCGGCATAACAACACTCTTTTGAGCTTAGCAGCCATTGGGATCGATATAGTAAGAAGTGGTTAAACCTCTCTTGTCTTTAGTTATGTTATACATTTCTGTTTTGTTATAGTCATAAAAAATGCGGAAAGTTCTAATAACATTAGGAGTTGTATTACCTTTGTCAGCGTGATCTACATAAAGTACATTAACTGCAAGTATATAGTAGGGAGGATCGTATCTTTCACAAACAAGAGAGCTTTTATCTAAGAAGGAACTTACTCCCTGTTTCCAATCAATCATAGGGAAATTCTTATTTCCGTTTAAATAATTACTATTAACTTCCGCAGCACGGCACGTCATGCCTGCAAAAACAACAAGAATAGCAAATAAGAGGGCGGATATAATCTTCTTGAGAGACATAGTGAGGACCTCGCTTTGTCGTAAATGAGGAATCTATAAATCAGAGATGAAAATTCTATAGATTATTTTTATAGAAACCTTTCTGCGGAATAGAGAGATAAAGGGAGGTACTTCCATTTCGGAAATTAACACTATAATTGAAAGTAGTGGTTATAGCATTTATAGAACATATAATTAGCAGCTCTTCCAATCCCTGAGAAGGCCCCACACTTTTGTGGGGGAATATCCGGCAGGTTATCTAGGGCTATAGTGCCATCACTATTATACATTTTAGAGTAAGTTTCTGAATATGTAATCCCGGAATTAATATGTATTATATCTAGGTATTTCTTTATGAGCTCATCTCTAGATATTTTAGGGTTATCTAAAATCAAACGTTTTGTTATTGTCTCCATAGACTGATTATAGTCGTAATTAATAATTCTTGTATCTTGAATAATTGCGCCGTGGTCAATAAAATATGTTTTCCCGCGGATTGTGTAAAGAGGTGGAGCGCAAAGTAAGACTTCTACAGAATCTTTATCTACATACATACTTCCCGTATAATAACATCCAGTTTCATCCATTACTTCATAAACTTTTACATAACGAATTGGATCATTCTCTATCTCTGATAAGGAAATGGCAGATATAGTAAAAGGAATCAATATAAAACAAAGTAAGATTGAAAAGAAGCTCTTTCGCATAAAAACACCCCATTAGAGTACAATAGGCAATTGAAAATCGACTTTGCACGGAATTAGAACAATCAGTTTCTTACTGGGAGATTGATAAATAGGATATAAATGTATTTGATTTGTAAATTATGCAGGGTAAATGATTTATTTGATTATTTTTGGGGGGGATTCTTTGAAAAATTATTCAATATGTTAAGGTTCCCCAGGAAGAGTTAATTGAAAAAGGGGAATAAAAGCATGGTAAAAGTAGTAATCAGCCATTTTATAATTTGGCGAGCTTGGCAGCGGGAATGGATAATGTATGGAACTTGAAGGAATAAGGGATCCATCATAGTGATAATAACATCCCGCGGAGTTATTTACCTTTATACCGCCGCTTTTTTCTAAGTCATAGTAGGCTAAGTTTCTTGAATCAGAGTCAGACTGTTGGCTATGGTGTCGATGTAATTTTTCAATAATAGGAATCACATTTTTATCGCAGTTATAGGTGAATATTTGATTATATTGGACTATCATATTAGTTTCATGGTTTACTAGATAAGCAGTACCTTGGATTCGAATCATAAAGAAAATAGGTTGATCATCAATAGTGAGATTATGGAAGTTTTTAATATAAATTGTTTTGGGCTCAATATAGCTTGTTGTATGTAGGTCTTTATCAATCAGGAAATATTTATCCGGATTGCTTTGCAACTCAGATAGAGAAATCGCAAAGGCAGAGAATGGAATAAAGAAAAAAGTGAGTAAGAGTAAAAAGATCTTTTTCATAAATACCATCCTTATCAAAAAATTGAAAATATGTCTTAATACAGGTTTTTTGAGTCATATTTAGGATCGAAGTAAATATTATAGCATTTGTAGAACATATAGTTAGCAGCGTAATAAGCCGGAGAATTACCACCAACAGATTGATCAAAAAAATTCTTTTCAGTTTCTATGTAGTCACCGGAAAGAGAATAGGTATATACATCCGTTTCGGTAAATTTTATTCCAGTATTAGCTTTGATTTCATTCCATAAGGCATTCCCACGATCGGCATCTGTGATATATGGATTATTGGGCATAAGATCTTTTCTTAAATTTACTGAGCTTCTATCATAGTCATAATTAAATATAACTGTAGATTTCTCAATACAATTACCTGTATATGAGACATAGTATATCTTTCCTTGAATTGTATAGTAGGGAGGAGCATAGCGGAGTGATTGAATGGAGTAAGAATCTACATACATAGTGGTAGTTTGCCCTTCAGCTACTTTTACATAGCGTCCGGGATCACTTTGGATTTCGGAAAGTGAAATGGCAAAGGCAGAGAAAAGAATCAGGATAAGTCCAGGTAAGAGCAGTAGAATCTTTTTCATCGAGAGCATCTCCTTTTAGTAATTATCTAAACTTATTCTAGCGCCAAGACTAATTACCAGAATATATAAATAATTTATATATATATCTAATATAAATGACTATAGTGTTCGGGAAGATTGGGGGGGAAAAAGGCGAAAAATTTTTGAGGGGAGAAAAGAGAAAACCATGGGATCGAACTTTGTCCAGGAAAATCAACCCTATCCGCCCTTCGGGCGCCTTCCCCGTCTGGGAAGGTTGATACCACTTATTTGCTTCGCAAAGGGAAAACAGGCAAACCAGCCTTCGGCTGAAGAAATGCTGTTTCCGCCCGGAATTTTTATATTAACTGCACTCCTTTCCGCCGCATTCGCGGCACCCTTCCTCGCTGAGGCAGGTTTCAAGAGGAATAAAGAAAAGATTTCTAATCTGATTTGTTTGAAACCTTTCTTAATCCCATCCCTACCATACGCCCTTCCCTTCCAGGGCAAGGTCAAGACCGGCCTTCGGCCCTGAAAAGCAATATTCCTTACATCTTCCAAGAAAAAAGACCCTCGCGGGTCTTTTTCTGTGGCTGGATTCTTGCGCTTCCTTTCATTCCACCATTTGTTCTGGCGGGTTATCCATTGGAGAGCGGAAAAGTTTATATTTTTTGTTTTGTGTCGGGAGCTGGAGGCAGCTGGAGAATGTGGGATCGGTTTTGAACTGGAGGTAGTGTTTAACGAAGTTGTTGTTTTCGAGGTCGGTGTCTTTGATTATGGAGAGGCCGGCTTCGGTGATGTAGACCTGGATGCTTCTGGTTTTCTTGCAGGTATAGGCGTGCAATAGTCCTGTGGCGAAGAGTTTTCTTAGTTCTTTTTGGAAGGATTCGGAGACGGTTTCGAATTCCCAGTTGTCTTTGCCGATGCGTTTTCTGCGGTAGAAGAGGAGGCCCATTTTGTTGCCTACGAAGATGTTCATGGTGTTGTCGATACAGAATGGCTGTCTCAGGTTATTGAAATAGTAGATGGTGCGCAGGGTGAGGTAGTCGTATAGGGTGAAGGGACACCATGAGACTTTGTCTAGAGTTTCTCGTATATTTCTTAGGACTTCGCTCGTGATCGGCGCGTATATGTCGAAGGTCTTGCTTGAGTAATAGGGCGTGGTTTTGTGGTCGCTGAAGCGGAAGCTGTAGTACATGCCGTCTTTTCTTCGGATGAGGGCGTAGGCGGAGGCGTATTGGCGGCCGCAATAGAGGAGTTCGAGTTTTTCGTCTTCGTATAGGATGGTTTGTAATTTTTCTTCAATTTCCTGGCGTTTGGCGATAAGTTCTTTTTGTGCGGTTTTCATGATGGGCTCTCCTTTCGTTTGACAGTGGTTCATCGGTCTGGTTTGCTATCTTCATTATAAGGTAAAGGATGACAGAAACTGTCGAGAGGAGGGAGAGGGGAAAATTTTCTTTGAGAGGAAGTTTTGTAGTTTTGGCGTTCACCGCTTTTCTTGATTTCCCGCATCAAAAAAGGACTCTTGCGAGTCCCTTTTCTATTTCAATTTATCTTTTATTCTCCCCAGATTTTATCTGCGTAGTCGCGGATGAGTCTGACTTTGGCCCATTGTCCTTCTTCAGTGAGGGCGTTGCCTTCTTCGGTGGAGGCGAAGCCGCACTGGGGGCTCAGGCAGAGCTGGTCTTTGGGGACGTACTGGGAGGCTTCTTCTACGCGTGCCTTGACGTCTTCAAATTTCTCGAGCTGCGGGAATTTGGAGGTGATGAGGCCGAGGACGACCTGCTGTTTCTGGATGTGCTTCAGCGGTTCGAAGCCGCCTGCGCGGTCGGAGTCGTATTCAAGGAAGAATCCGTCGATGTTGCAGTGGCCGAAGAGGATTTCAGCGACCGGATCGTATCCGCCGGAGGAGAACCAGGTGGATCTGAAGTTGCCGCGGCAGATGTGCATGGTGATTTTCATGTCAGCTGGTTTGGCTTCGAGGGCGAGGTTGATCATTTTCACGTAGTTCTTTTCGATCTTGTCGAGGTCGAGCCCTCTTGCTTCGTAGGCTTTTCTCTTGTCAGGATCGCAGAATTCGCCCCAGGAGGTGTCGTCGAACTGGAGGTAGCGGCAGCCTGTTTTGTAGAAGGTGCGGATGGTTTCCTGGTAAGCGAGGGCGATGTCTCTGTAGAGGTCGTCTTCGTTCTTGTAAAGGTCGATCGGCTGGTAGTTTTCTTCACGGACGCAGCAGATGAGGTGGAGCATGCTCGGGGACGGGATGGTCATCTTGGCCATGGTGTCTCCTGCGACGCTCTTCAGATATTCGAAGTCTTTGACGAAGGGGTGATCGCCGAAGCCGATTTTGCCGGTGATTTTCACGGTAGCGGCTTTGGGTTGGTGGCCTTTGAAATGGACGGACCATTCTTCGGCCTTGACCTTTTCTACTCCTTCAAGGTTTTCAAGGAAGTCCAGATGCCAGTAAGTGCGGCGGAATTCTCCGTCGGTCACGGCATGGAGACCATTTTCGATTTCCTTGGCGACAAGTTTCTTGATTTCTTCGTCTTCGATTTGGCGAAGTTCGGAAGCTGTGATTTTGCCTGCTTCCAGATTGCGGCGCGCTTCATGAATGACTTGTGGACGCAGGAAGCTTCCTACGACGTCATTGCGGAACGGCGGTACGTTTCTTGTTCCCATATGGACACATCCTCTCAGTACTCGGAATCTATTGATTCGAAAAACGGCAGATCGCGGGATTTCCCGCTGCCGGGTAATTCAAGTATAGCATTGAATGAGGATGGCTCTCAAGGAAATAGGGAGTATTCAAGGTTGGCATTTTCGCAATCTATTATGATTTTTATCGAAATAGAAACGATGCGTTTTCCTGACAGGGAAGTGACCGGATATAGAAATTGACCATAAGTCATTGCAAGACAAATGCTTTTTTAGTATACTGTAAGAAATAGTATGCTTAGTGACAGTGAGGAGGCATCATGGCTTTAACGAAGAAGGCGGAAAAGACGCGTTCAAGGCTCTTGGAATCCGCAAGACGGCTGATTAGTGAGAGAGGATTTGACCACGTGTCTGTAGAGGATATCACAAAAGACAGCGGCGTGGCGAAGGGTACATTCTACCACTATTTCGAATGCAAGGAAGAGGTCGTGGCGGAGCTTTCCTTCCAGTCAATCCAGACCATCATCAAGAAGGCGATCGATTATGACGGAGACGTCAGGGAACGCTGCCTTTACTACTTCATCGAGCTTTACAAGGATGCTTCCTGGTCGGGCGTGCGCCTGGTGCGCCAGTGGATGAAGGAAACGATGGAGGCGGAAACGCCGGATTCCCGGACGAGGGAATGCCTCGACGGCATCCGCAATACGGTCATGGATATCTTCGTGACCGGCCTTGGCAAGGGAAAAGGCGAGCTCCGTGCAGATGCCCCGCTCGATATGCTCTCCAAACTGCTGATGAGCCATTTCTTCGGCGTCCTCACGATCTGGTGCATGATGAATGGCGAATGGGACATCGTGGCTGATGCCGATGTCTATGCGAAGACGGATATAGACAACCTTCTCGGTGCTTATATTGAAGAATAAACAATTGAAAACGGACCCTGCTCTGGTGGAAACTCCAGAAACAGGGTCCGTTTTCGTTTTTGAAAGGTAGTTTGGAAAAAGAGTGATACGGAGAGACAGGAAATGTGGGAGCACCTGTCTCTCCAGGTCCGGCGTTCGGGAGTCCGGACCATAGGATGGATCCAGCCAGTTGATTCTTTCGGCCGTGTCCTGGGCGTGGGCGCGCCGGACAATTGGGAAGGCTCCTGCCTGCGGAAGGTGGTGCTGGCAGAAGTTAACGGCCTTCAAAACATTTGGCTGTGGAATGTATCAGCGAAAGAGAAGCGACCTGCGATATGGCGCCGCAGGCAGGTTCCAGGGAGGTGCTCCGGGGTATTCCGGATGATGCCTTATTTCCTTTTAGGCTCCTTTGCTTTCGCCTGGCTATAATATACATGGAATTCTTTTCATGAAATATAATAGATTTTAAAGTTTTTATGAAGTTTGAAATGGGTGTCAGACGCAGGAAGAATAGACATGAAAAAAGCCGTAAAGGACGGGATTTTTTGTCTCTTTACGGCTTCTTTTCATGAATTGGATGGTAGTGGAAATTCATGCGCTTTCTGCCTTTTTCTTATGAGCCAGATTCTGCGATTTCGCGCCCGTTTTTTTCTCCGTGTAGGTCATGAATTTTTCAGACGCCCAGGCGGTGAGGTAGCCGATTGCGGCGCCTCCGATGACGTCGCTGGGGTAGTGGACGCCAAGGTAAAGCCTCGAGAAGGCGATGAGCGTGGCGAGGATGAGCGCAGGAATGCTGAATTTCTTCGGCATGTAATGGTAGAGGACGAAAGCAGCGGCAAAGGAAGCAGAGGAATGGCCGGATGGGAACGACCAGTCCGTCGGCTCATGGATGAGCGGCTGCAGATCCGGATACGTGTCAAAGGGGCGGGCCCTTTTGAAAATATGCTTCAGGATGCCGTTCGTCAGGATGAGGTTCATTGCCAGGGATAGAAAAGTGGCATACCCGACCTTCCTGTATTTCTTCGTGCAGATGAGGACGATGGCGAGAGCCAGCCAGATGAAGCCCGCATTTCCCAGATCCGTCATGGATTCCAGGAAATCCGTCAGCTTCGGAGTGCGCATGAAGTCCTGAATCAGGTAAAGCGCGCCTATTTCAAAGTTATCAAAAGCGAACATCTGCCATCACCTCGTTTCGTCATTTTAAGTATATCATGAGGTGCTTTCTGAAAATCTAATAAACGATAAAATTTTGTTTAAATATGGGAGGGGTTTCCTGCATTGAAAAAAGGAGCTGTGAAGGTATCGCTTTCTTTCACGGTTCCTTTTTTCGGAGGGGTTGGAATTAATCATCTATGCGATAAAATGGTCACGCATTCTCGGCAGATTTCCTGCCGGGGCGTTTGGCCATGATGGCGGTGACTTTGGTTCCTGTGTCTTTGCCGAAGAAGCCGGTGATCTTTTCAGAGAGCCATGCGGAGAAGTATCCGACGAATACGCCGGCGAAGACGTCGGTGGGATAGTGGACGCCGAGGTAAAGTCTCGAGAAGGAGATGAGCGCGGCGAGAACGAACATAACAATGCTGAATTTCTTCGGCAGGTAATGGTAGAGGACGAAAGCAGCAGCGAAGGACGCTGATGCATGGCCGGACGGGAAGGACCAGTCGGCCGGGCGGTGGATCAGGACCTGAAGGCCGCCGTAGGTGTCAAAGGGGCGGGGACGCTGGACCAGGTGCTTCAGGATGCCGTTGGCAAGAATGACATTGATGACAAGCGCGAGCATCGTCGTAAGTCCTGCTTTTCTGCATTTCCTGATGGTCATCAGAAGGACGGCAAGGGCGATCCAGACATAGCCGTTATTCCCCAGGTCAGTCATGAATTCCAGAAAGCTCGTCAGAATCGGCGAGCGGAGGGAGTCCTGGATCAGGTACAGGACTCCTATATCAAAATTGTTCAGTGCAAATATGGTAATCACCTCGATGAAATAAAGATACCATGAGGTGATTGACTCAATGCAAACAATTCCTAAAATTTTCTTTAATTCAGGCAAAGAAATGTTTAAGCGGGGCGGATGATGATATCCTGAGAGGATTCATCCTGTTTTCGATACGTATGATTACGTATATAATAAAGAAAATGGTGCGATGGAGGGATTCTCATGAAATATGTTTATCCAGCTGTTTTTCATGCTGAACCGGAGGGCGGGTATACGATTTTCTTTCCGGATATAGAGGGCTGTCTTTCTCAGGGAGAAACGATTCAGGAATGCTGCGAGATGGCAGAAGATGCACTGACATTGATGCTCTGGGATATGGAAGAAAATCACATTTCAGCACCGTCTCCGACGCCAATCAATAAGGTGCATAAAGAAAACAAAGATGATATCGTCACTTTGGTCAAAGCGGATACACTGGCGTATCGGAGAAAGTACGATACAAAAGCCATCAAGAAGACGCTGAGCATCCCGCAGTGGCTTGATACGATGGCGCAGGAAAAAAGCGTCAATTTCTCAAATGTCCTCCAGCAGGCACTGATTAAAGAATTGAATATCCGGTAAGGCGAAGGATACTAAAAAAGCACCGCTGTATGGCTCATTCCAAGTCATGCAGCGGTGTTCTTTTACTCTATTTTGTTTCGTTCACTTAATTTTCATCATTAAGAGCTTTAGTCATATCACCTTGCAGATCTGTACAAATATTATTTGGGCCATCACCATCAAGGATATATTGTTTCATATTGATGCCTTCCGGCTGTTTATGTGCGGGATTGGGAATCGGTATATAGATCTCGTGACCATGCCATTTTTTCCCCGTAGGCTTTGCTCCCAGGTATCCTCTTGATAAGGCAATTTTTTCCGGCGTTTTCTCAAAGTTTCTGGATAATGCGAAGCCCCATTTCATGGAATTAAATTTCTTATAGAGCGGTACCCAAAAAGCGCCCAGCATCTCCGTATAGCGGGACATGGAAATGTCTCCGATATCCAGGAGGTCTCGCCAGCCGAAGTCATAGAGGAGTATGGCTGTCTCCCTCTTGGCATCAGAGTCGTTGCCGCAGTAGAAAGCAGTAAAGGGAGCATAGTCAGAGTCATTATCATCATAATTGAAATCCATCATGGAGCTGCCGATGTAGTTCAGGGTTTTTACCACTCTGGTCTCTGGGAGAAATTTCTGGATTTCTTCGCCAAGGCTTGTGTTTCCGCTGTACTTAGGATCAAGGGAAATATGGCCGTCTTCATAGTGGAATGGATTCGAAGTGTCAATCAGAATTTTTCCATTGAGGTGATCTTTTCCTGCCAGTTCCAGTGCTTCGATAGCATGAATTCCCTGCGTGCAGTTGAAGACGCGTTCCCCGAATTTGGCAGCATCTTCAAATGTTCCGTAATAGGCATGGCTGCCATGTTCTTCAGCCCATTTCTGCGCTTTTTCGCTCGATGCACTTCTGGCACCCATCATGACTTCATGGCCGAGGTCGATTAATTTGCTTGCGATGACATGTCCCACATCGCCTGTCCCCGATACTCCGTACTTCATTTCCTTCATCCCTTCTTCATCAACGTATGATTATCTTTAAGAAGGATTCATCTGTGTCATGCATTTTTCCTTCTTATCCTAATTATAACTTTTAGTGTGACAATAATAGACTTTGTCAAAAGGAAATGTAAAGAAATCTGATAATTTCTTTCATCAAAAAGGACTGTGATAAATGATTATCCATTTACCACAGCCCTTTTCATTTTTCTTACCATCCGCTCTTTTTCCAGAAGGAAGGGATGAAGATGGCAAGGAGTGTGACGGATTCGAGTCTGCCGAAGAGCATGGAGAGGCAGACGACGAATTTGCTGAAATCGGGGAGTGCCGAGTAGGTACAGGTGGCTCCGAACTGGCCGAAGGCCGGGCCTGCGTTGGACATGGTGGAGAAGGAGACTCCGATGGCGTCCATGAAGGCGACTCCGTCCATCATCATGCATGCGGCCCAGAGTGTGGAGAGGGCCATGTAGATGAAGAAGAAGCAGAGGACGCGGAATATGGTGTCCTGGGAGTATCTTTCGTGGGATACGGTGACGTGGAGGACGGCTCTCGGGTGGATGTGGAGCTTCAGAATCGAGGTGAAGCTCTTCACGAGGAGGATGAGGCGGATGACTTTCAGGCCGCCTGCGGTAGAACCTCCGCAACCGCCCACGATGATAATGAGCAGGATGATGAATTTCGCAAAGGACGGCCACTGGTCGAAGTCCGCAGAGACGAAACCTGTCGTCGAGGAAAGGGAGGCGGACTGGAAGAAGGTCTCACGGAGTGCTTCCACGAATCCGTAATTTCCCTGAAGGACTAAGGAAATCGTCATAAGGACCGTCGCTGCCAGGACGATGCCGATGTAGGTGCGGAATTCCATATCGCCGGTAATGGCGGAAAGGCCGCGTTTCCTTGCTTCGACGTAAATCCCGAAGTTGGCGCTCGAGATGATCATGAAGAAAGCGATGACGAGCTCAAGGACGGGGTTGTTATAGTAGGCGATGCTGGCGTCCTTCGTGGAGAAGCCGCCGGTCGCAATCGTCGAGAACGACGTGTCTATCGCATCAAGGAAGGTGAGGCCGCAGAGCATGTAGGCCGCGGCGGCAGCAATCGTGAAAATGAGGTAGACGGTGAAGAGGGCAGAGGCTGTCTCCTTGATCCTTGGAAGGGCTTTCGAGGAGGTGGGGCCGGTGCTTTCCGCATTGACCATCTTCGCACTGCCGCGCCCGATCTGCGGGAAGATGGCGACGAAGATGACGATGATGCCGAGGCCTCCCAGCCAGTGCGTCATGGCGCGGAAGAAGAGGATGCTCTGCGGGACAGCGCCAAGGTCGTCGATGAAGGTCGCGCCGGTGCCGGTGAGGCCGGAGATGCTTTCGACGAGGCTGTCCAGGGGCCCCAGTGTTCCGCTGAATATATAAGGCAGCGCGAAGAGGAGCGAGACGAAGAGCCAGGAGAGCGCGGTGATGGCCGTGCCTTCTCTGGGCGTCAGGCTGTTTTCCTGCGCGACGCCTCTTTTTTTGAGAACCACGCTTGCAAGACCCGCGACGGCCATGGAGAAGATGAAGGCGAGGATCGGGCCTCCCATGATGAGGGAAATGGCCAGAGGCAGCGCCACCATAGCCCCGCTGACGAGCATGATGCGGGAAAGCATGGTGTAAATGACTTTAAGATTCATTGCTTAATCCCCGCCTTTGAAGAAGGAAAGGACGTCGGAGGCCTGGTCGGCTTCGACGATGACGATGGCCCTGTCTCCGGCATGGAGGGCAGAGCGGCCGTCAGGGATGAAGGCTTTGCCGTCACGGACGTACGTGCCGATGAGGCAGCCCTTCGGAAGATCGACGTCCATCAGGCGGCGTCCGTCGAGCGGAGAGCCTTCCTGCACGATGACTTCGGCAGCCTGGACGCACGCACCTTCGAGGAGGCTGACGCGTTCGATGGAACCGCTTCGTACGAAGGAGAGGACTTCGCCGGCAGCCAGAAGCCTGGTCGCAAGGACGATGTCGACGCCGACCTGCTGCATGAGGGCGACGTACTCGGTGCGGACGACGCGGACGATGGTCTGGCGGGCGCCGAGGTGCTTGGCCAGGAGCGCCATCATCATATTCAGGCGTTCGTCGCTTGTGATACAGATGACGATATCCGCATCCTCAACGCCTTCCTGCTTCAGAAGATCGATGTCGGTCCCGTCGCCGTAAAGGACGATGCCCTTCTTCAGGCGGGAAGCGACGAGGCGGCAGTGGTCCCTGTCGTTATCGATGACTTTGACGGAAATGCCCTGTTCTTCCAGCATGGGGGCGAGAATCTGCCCCGTGCGGCCGGCCCCGATGATGAGAGCGCGGCGGATGCGGTGCTGGTAATTGGCGGCCCCGACATTCTGCGGAAGCTCGGCGACAGTTTCCGGATTTCCCAGGAAATAGACGTTATCGAGCGGCAGCAGCACGTCATTGCCGTGAGGGATGATCATCCTGTGATCGCGGAAAATCATAGCGATCAGGACAGACTGCGGCAGGCGCAGATCCTTCAGCGGGATATGGAGAAGCGGGGAACGCGGTCCCAGTTTCGTTTCCATGAGGCGTACCTTGCCTTCTGCGAAGTCTTCGACATTCAGTGCCGAAGGCGTCATCAGGATGCGGTTGATTTCACGCGCGGTGATGAGCTCAGGACTTAAGAGAAGGTCGATGTCGAAATTTTCTCTGATGTAGGACGGCGGTTCGGCAAGGAACTTCGGGTCCCTGATACGCGCGATGGTATGGGGGATGCCGTTCTTCTTGGCGAGGATGCAGGCGATGATGTTCACTTCATCGATGGCGGTGACGGCGACGACGATATCCGTGCCTTTCATATCTTCGTCACGCATGAAAGACGGGCTCGTGCCGTCGGCATGGATCGTCAGTACGTCCAGCGCGTCGCGGATCGCATCCAGCTTCGATTCATCCGAATCGACGACGACGACGTCATACTGCTCGTTGGAAAGAAATTCCGCGATAATATAGCCCAGATGCCCCGCTCCGATAATAGCGATACGCATATAATTTGACTCCTTATGGCAGCCATTTGGCTTGCTTTCTTATGGGAAAATGGAGGAGAAATTCCCCTCGGACATTACTCCTCATTATACTACGCTCATACAATACCCTGCTACGAGGTATGATAAACGGGCAGGAAAAATCCCCGTCGTGCGGGCGGCGGGGATTTTCCGGACTCTCCTTGGGTAAGAGTCCTATTTTGAATTGCCGGCGGATGGAGGGGATTTTTCCTTACTGTGTCACTACGATTCATTCAAGAGGCATATTTTCATACTACGATCAAATGAAAAAAATCTTGAGAAGAACGAAAGCAGTGAAAACAATTAGAAGTACCGCAAATATTGGGGTATATGTGCAGACATTAGTAAGGGTCCGCCGGCTAAGTGCAGGAGACAGAGGGCTTTGCCTTTGCCTCTATCCACAGTATAGGCAGAATCAAAAACTGAGTCAAATGCAAAAAAGAAATAATGTTCTACATATTGAAAACATTTAATCATAGGTGCAGGAGAGACTGAGGAAGAGAAAACAGGGAAAAGCGGCGAAAATACCCTGCTCCACAGGAGCGCGGCAGTCCCTAAATAAATGGGAAGGGGCATCGAATTTGACGATTCCGCAAATGCGCGGGGGCCGCATTTCGTGACACTTTTTTGGAAAGGAAATTTTCCATCCCTTTGCGGGTTTTTTCAAAAATTGTTTCCGTGCTACAATGATAAGACAAAACGAAAGGAGAAAGATCATGGCAAATTTATCCAGTCACGGCGTGCTGCTCGTCGCTGCAGGTTCCATTCTCTGGGGTTCCAGCGGCATCGCAGGGCAGTACATTCTGCAGGGGCAGGGCATATCTCCGGAGTGGCTGACATTCTTCCGTCTCTTCGTTGCCGGATCGCTCCTCCTTCTTATTTCCCATCTGATGGGGAAGGACATTGTTTCCGTCTGGAAAAGTTCAGCCGAAAGGCTGCGGCTCATCATCTTCGGATGCCTCGGCATGCTGGGGACGCAGTATTGCTACTTCGCCTGCATCAAGGTCAGCAACGCGGCGGCCGCGACGGTTCTCGAATACATCATGCCGGTCCTCATCATCATGTGGTACTGCATGCGTGAAAAACGGCTTCCGCGGGGGAAGGAAGTCTTCTGTGCCGTTTTCGCCATCGTCGGTACGGTCCTCATCGCGACAGCCGGCGACCTGACGTCTCTGGCGCTTCCTCCCGAGGCGCTCTTCTGGGGCCTCCTTTCCGCCTTTGCCTGCGCGCTTTACACGATTTCCCCGGTCGGCCTCATCCTGAAATACAGCGCGCCCGTCGTCGTCGGCTGGGGCATGTTCCTCGGATCTCTTGTCCTCATGCCCGTGACGCTTATGACCACCTTCACCGGCGTCGTCGATACGAACACGCTTCTGGCATTTGCCTACGTCGTCGTTTTCGGTACCATCCTATCCTTCGTCTTCTACCTTGGCGGCGTTGCCTACGTCTCTCCGTCAAGAGGAAGCATCATCTCGGCGCTCGAACCAGTTTCCTCCGTCATCTTTTCCTTCCTCCTCTTCAGCATGACATTTGGCATGTACGAACTGACAGGCATGGCACTCATCATCATCGCGACCGTCGTTGCCGGCATCAAGTAGAGCTCTGAAACTATCTTCCTGGTTTCGGGCTCTTTTTTTATGCAGGAATGAGTCAAACAGGAGGTTATCAATTTCTTAAAAAATAAGGGGAAAATATAGAAATAAACTAAGAGCAGCCGGCGCTTTTCCGTGCTATGATTAAAATGACATAGAGTGCAATCGAGATGCGACAAGCGCATTTCAGAAGGAGGCAGTGCGATGTACGGAGCAGCTTTGGGCGATATGATCGGCGCGCCTTATGAGTTCGACAGGGGTGAAAAGACGAAGGATTTCCCGCTTTTTACTGCGGAGTCGACCTACACCGATGATACCGTCATGACAGTCGCTGTGGTGGAAGCCCTGATGGATTCAGAAGGAGAAAGCGACAAGGAGATCCAGAAATGCATCGCCGAGACGATGCTGCGCTGGGGCAGGAAATACCCCAAGGCAGGCTACAGCGCGCAGTACCTCCGCTGGCTCTTCAAGGATCACAAGCCCCTCGACGTCGATACTGTCGATGCGGCTATGAGCATTTCCTGCATCGGCTGGCTATACGACACGATCGACGAGACAAGAAAAATGGCACGCCTCTCCGCCATGACGACGCACGTCAATCCGGACAGCATCCGAGGCGCCGACGCCGTCGCCTCCGTCGTCTACATGGCAAGAACAGGCTCGACGAAAGAGGAAATCAAGGACTACGTCCAGAGGATCTTCGGCTATGACCTGAGCCGCAGCTGCGCAGAAATCCGCAAGACCTACGAACATCAGGAATCCTGCAAGGAAACGGTTCCTCAAGCCATCACTGCCTTCCTCGAATCCAAAAATTTTGAAGACGCCCTCCGCACCGTCATTTTCTTAGGCGGCAATACCGACTCCAGCGGAGCGATGACAGGCGCCATGGCATCGGCCTACTACATCATTCCCGTCGACCTCATAGCCGAATGCCGCCACCGCCTACCTGAAGACATGCTCGAAGTCGTCGACCGCTTCGAGACGTTGCTGGCACAGAAACGAAGGAAATCCGCCGGGCATGGCAGGGCTTTCCAAAAAATTACAAGATACCTCGACGACCTCGACCGCCTGGGCGTAGGCACATGGGCTATCACGGCCAGAAAGAAAGACGAGGATGCGGAAATCGAAGCATCCTACTCCGCTGCCGGCCAGAGCTTCATGAGGACCATTGAAGATTTCAAAGCTGCTCATCCTGAACTGAAACTCGATGACTTCCGCGATATCCTCTGGGAATCCCACATTACATGGAGCGCGAAATTCATGAGCGAAGCCGAAGTCGGAAACCTCGACTCCCGTACCATCATGGCCCTTCTCGTCGCGGCCGTGGAAGCAGAGAAATCCTACGGAGGAAGCCTCACCGAATTCATGCGGAACGGCTCCGTCCGCCGCTGGCTCATCCGTCTCAAGAAACTCGATGACGACGGCCTCGGCGAAATCCAGGCGCCGAGAATCATCCCCGAAAAGGAAATGGCAAGCCACGTCAACCATAAAGTACGCCTCTACCTCTGGACAGGCGAAGACATCGCCGGCTTCTTCGGCGCTTACGTCAGCACGGAAGAAAGAGTAGGAAAGGGCGCCATCCTCTTCCGTCAGGACGGCCACGCAGGATACAGAGAAATTCGAGAAGACACCATAAAAAGAATTGAAGATTTGGAAGTGTAGGGAATATTAAAAAGAGGCTGCAGGAATGTGCAATCATTTCTGCAGCCTCTTTTTGCGGTGGGATAAGATTAAAAGAATATCTAATGCAAGTGTACGGAGTCATAGGAAAGCAGAAAACCATACAACCAGCCTTCGGCTGTCAATAATCAACCCTATCCACCGCACGCGGTTCCCTTTCCCCGTCTGGGAAGGCAAGTGTTAGCGGCGCTCTCGAGAATGCATGCTCCTCGGCAGTCTCACCACGGTGAGTCTTCGGGGTCGGTGCTGGTGTATTCGTTGAGGGAGGCGATGGTTTCCATTTCCTTTTCTGTCAGCGCAAAGTCCCAGATGTCCATGTTGCTCTGGATGTGGGCGGGGTTCCTGCCTTTGGGGATGGTGATGAAACCTTTCTGGATTTCCCAGCGGAGGGTGACCTGCGCGGCGGTTTTTCCGTGGGCTTTGGCGATTTCTTCAAGGACGGGATCTTTGGCGGCTCTTCCTTCGGCCAAAGGGGAATAGCATTCGATGGCGATGTTTCTTTCACCGTCTGCTTTGACGTTCCCGATCTGCTGGCGGTAGGGATAGAGCTCGATCTGATTGACGACGGGCGGAAGATGGCCGTGGATGAGGAGGTCGTCGATCTGGCGCGGGTTGAAATTCGATACGCCGAGGTGCTTGATGAGGCCTTTGGCTGCGTATTCTTCCAAAACGTCCCATGTTTCTCTGTGATACTTTTCGTTCGCTGCCGGCCAGTGGAGGAGCATGAGGTCGATCCAGCCGATGTCGAGCCTTTCAAGGCTCTTTTCAATCCACTGGCTCTGCGGGCGCTGGCTCATTTCACTTGGCGTGATCTTCGTTGTGACGAAGAGGGATTCCCTGTCGATGCCGCTCTTCCGGATGCCGCGGCCGACGGCTTCTTCATTGCCATACATGGATGCGGTGTCAATGAGACGGTAGCCTGCTTTGATGGCTGTATCCACCGTATCTTCAGCATCATCCCTGAGTGTCCATGTGCCAAAACCAAGCTGCGGGATCATCCCGCCGTCTGAAAGTGTGATGTAAGGTACCTTTGATTCGTTCATGAGAGCCTCCTTCAGTAGTCTTTTCCTTTATTATAAAAAGTGAAAGCAGACTTCAGTCAAGAGGAAAAGGGACTGTAAAAATGGATGCCTTTGACCTTCTCTTCCAGAGCAAGGTCAAAGGCATACTTCCCCGTCTGGGAAGGCGAGTATTTCGCCTCGCTCGCAGGATCATCCTCCCTGCATCAAAAAAGGGGCTGTGACAAAATCCGTTAAAACGCTGCTTTTTTCTTTTCTCGAGCGAAGCGAGGTTTAAGGGTGTTGACCTTGCTCCGAAGGAGAAGACCTGCTACACAAGAACAAGCCCCAATTTTAATTTTTTGGTATTTTT
>OHAY01000145.1_pt1 | contig 77927 bp, 64 predicted proteins | sample 1577191 | NCBI WGS metagenome assembly OHAY01 (sample SAMEA3541504, study PRJEB24748) | human gut metagenome | biome: human gut; feature: human-associated habitat; material: faeces | place: China | collected 2012 | reverse complement strand
GTCAGCTCGTGTCGTGAGATGTTGGGTTAAGTCCCGCAACGAGCGCAACCCCTATCTTATGTTGCCAGCACGTAATGGTGGGAACTCATGAGAGACCGCCGCGGACAACGCGGAGGAAGGCGGGGATGACGTCAAGTCATCATGCCCCTTATGACCTGGGCTACACACGTACTACAATGGGTGTCAACAAAGAGAAGCAATGGGGCGACCCGGAGCAAACCTCAAAAACACACCCCCAGTTCAGATTGCAGGCTGCAACCCGCCTGCATGAAGCAGGAATCGCTAGTAATCGCGGGTCAGCATACCGCGGTGAATACGTTCCCGGGCCTTGTACACACCGCCCGTCACACTATGAGAGTCAGAAACACCCGAAGCCGGTGAGGTAACCGTAAGGAGCCAGCCGTCGAAGGCGGAGCTGATGATTGGAGTGAAGTCGTAACAAGGTAGCCGTATCGGAAGGTGCGGCTGGATCACCTCCTTTCTAAGGAGACACACTCAGGCAGAAATGCCATGAGGTGAGGTCGGACATCGGTCAGTTCAACGTACTGCTTAGTTTTGAGAGAATCATTCTCTCACGAATCTGCCTTAATGGCAGGTCTGTTCTTTGAAAACTATATAGAAGAAGGAAACGAAAGAAATATTTCACACGAAATGTTTTCTGACGTACCGAAGGAGAATCTTTTAAACAGCAGGATGCGGAAGCATCTTGTGAAGCCAAGAAGGTCAAGGTGTGAATCTTACATAAGTTAAGATAGTAAGAGCATACGGTGGATGCCTTGGCGATATCTGCCGATGAAGGACGCGACAAGCTGCGAAAAGCTGCGGTGAGGTGCAAATGACCTTTGACCCGCAGATGTCCGAATGGAGCAATCCGGCTGTGGTTATGCACAGTCACCCATGCCTGTGAGTATGGGAGGGAACCAGGCGAACTGAAACATCTAAGTAGCCTGAGGAGAAGTAATCAAACGAGATACCCCTAGTAGCGGCGAGCGAACGGGGCAGAAGCCCAAACCGCAGAAGGAAACTTTTACGGGGTTGAGGGCCGTCATACGAACGTGGAATCCAGCTGAAGCTTCTGGGAAGGAGCGCCGCAGGATGTGAAAGCCATGTAAGCGAAAGAGGAAGCGGAACAGACGGTACCAGAGTACCGCGGGACACGAGAAACCCCGTGGGAAGCAGGGGGGACCACCCTCCAAGGCAAAACACAGATATCGACCGATAGCGCATAGTACCATGAGGGAAAGGTGAAAAGCACCCCGGGAGGGGAATGAAACAGAACCTGAAACCGTATGTTTACAAGCAGTCGGAGACCGTATATATATCAGGTCGACGGCGTGCCTATTGAAGAATGAACCGGCGAGTTATGAGGTCCAGCGAGGTTAAGCAGGAAATGCGGAGCCGAAGCGAAAGCGAGTCTTAACAGGGCGAGTAGTTGGACTGCATAGACCCGAAACCACAGTGATCTACCCATGTCCAGGTTGAAGCACAGGTAAAAATGTGTGGAGGACCGAACCAGTGAGCGTTGAAAAGCTTTTGGATGAGATGTGGGTAGGGGTGAAATGCCAATCGAACGTGGAGATAGCTGGTTCTCCCCGAAATAGCTTTAGGGCTAGCCTCAGGGTAAAGATTGCAGGCGGTAGAGCACTGATCAGGAGAGGGACCTACCCGGTTACCAAACCCAGTCAAACTACGAATGGCTGCAATTATACCTGGGAGTCAGACTACGACTTATAAGGGCCGTGGTCAAAAGGGAAACAGCCCAGATCATCAGCTAAGGTCCCAAATGCCGTGCTAAGTGGCGAAGGATGTGGCGTTTCATAAACAACCAGGATGTTGGCTCAGAAGCAGCCACCATTTAAAGAGTGCGTAATAGCTCACTGGTCGAGAGACGCTGCGCCGAAAATGTCCGGGGCTCAAGCACGGAACCGAAGCTATGGCATTGCGTAAGCAATGGGTAGGGGAGCGTTCTTATGGGGAAGAAGCATTACCGTAAGGAGATGTGGACACATAAGAAGTGAGAATGCCGGTATGAGTATCGAAAAGAAAGGTGAGAATCCTTTCCACCGAAAGCCCGAGGGTTCCTGAGCAACGATCGTCGTCTCAGGGTAAGTCGGGACCTAAGCCGAGGCACAGACGCATAGGCGATGGACAACAGGTTGAAATTCCTGTACCGGATGGAGTCATTTGAGCAATGGAGTGACGCAGGAGGGCACATGATCGCGCGACTGGAAGAGCGCGTCCAAGTGCGTATGTTGAATCGGAGGCAAATCCCCGATTCTGAAAGCAGAGACATGATGGGGAGTTATAAGCGATTATGACGAACTCATGGATCCCACACTGCCAAGAAAAACTTCTAGCGAGACGAAATCCGCCCGTACCGTAAACCGACACAGGTAGGCGGGGAGAGAATCCTAAGGTGCGCGGGAAAACCCTCGTTAAGGAACTCGGCAAATTGCATCCGTAACTTCGGGAGAAGGATGGCCCTGAGTAGGCGAAGTGCAGAAACGCACGGAACAGAAAAGGGTGGCAGAAAAGAGGCCCAAGCAACTGTTTACCAAAAACACAGGTGCCTGCGAAAGCGAAAGCTGAAGTATAGGTGCTGACGCCTGCCCGGTGCTGGAAGGTTAAGGAGAGAGGTTAGCGCAAGCGAAGCTTTGAACTGAAGCCCCAGTGAACGGCGGCCGTAACTATAACGGTCCTAAGGTAGCGAAATTCCTTGTCGGGTAAGTTCCGACCCGCACGAAAGGTGTAACGACTTGGGCACTGTCTCAACGAGGGACCCGGTGAAATTGAAGTACCTGTGAAGATGCAGGTTACCCGCGACTGGACAGAAAGACCCCATGGAGCTTTACTGCAGCTTGAGATTGAATCCCGGTGGCAGACGCACAGGATAGGTGGGAGGCTTTGAGATAGTGACTTTGGTTGCTATGGAGCCGACGTTGGGATACCACCCTTCTGTTGCTGGGATTCTAACGCGAAGATTAACAACCTTGCGGACCATCTCAGGTAGGCGGTTTGACTGGGGCGGTCGCCTCCGAAAGAGTAACGGAGGCGCCCAAAGGTTCCCTCAGGCCGGACAGAAACCGGCCGAAGAGTGCAAAGGCAGAAGGGAGCTTGACTGCGAGACAGACAAGTCGAGCAGAGACGAAAGTCGGGCTTAGTGATCCGGTGGTACTGCGTGGAAAGGCCATCGCTCAACGGATAAAAGCTACCCTGGGGATAACAGGCTAATCTCTCCCAAGAGTCCATATCGACGGGGAGGTTTGGCACCTCGATGTCGGCTCATCACATCCTGGGGCTGAAGTAGGTCCCAAGGGTTGGGCTGTTCGCCCATTAAAGTGGTACGCGAGCTGGGTTCAAAACGTCGTGAGACAGTTTGGTTCATATCCATCGCGGGCGCAAGAAGTTTGAGGGAGGCTGCTCCTAGTACGAGAGGACCGGAGTGGACGGATCAACGGTGTACCAGTTGTCACGCCAGTGGCACGGCTGGAAAGCCGCATCCGGAAAGGATAAACGCTGAAAGCATCTAAGCGTGAAGCCCGTCCCAAGATGAGACTTCTCATCAGCAATGAGTAAGACCCCTTAAAGACGATGAGGTTGATAGGCTGTGAGTGGAAGAGCCGCGAGGCTTGGAGCGACGCAGTACTAATAGGTCGAGGTCTTAACTTAATTTCACAAAAGCACGACCGGCTTGAAAGAGCCTTCGGAACTTCTTTTATATAGTTTTGAGAGAACAGACTCTCAGATTCAGTGGCGATAGCTGTGAGGATACACCCGTACCCATGCCGAACACGGTAGTTAAGCTCACAAACGCCGAAAGTACTTGGCTGGAAGCGGCCTGGGAGGATAGGAAGCTGCTGATTAACTAGAAAATAGCACTTACTTAATTGTAAGTGCTATTTTTATTTGTGCAGATACCTGCTGTGTCATCTCGGCTGGAATGGCAGGGAGGAACAAGCAGAGCTGATTAAGAAAGAAGGACGTCAATCATTGCGATTGGCGTTCTTTTATTTTGTTAGAATACCTGCTACCTCATCTTGGCTGGAATGGTGAACAACAAGTATCGCTGATTAATAGAAAGGATGTCAATCGTTTTGATTGGCGTTTTTATTTTATCTATACTATTATGTTCAGATACATCTCGGCCGATACGGTGAACAACGGGCCGAGATGATCCAAGGAAACTATCCAGCAATTATGACAGAATAAGTTATTACTTTATTCAAAACACAACAAAATGTCTTTGAATGATTGTCTTTTAGGTTGCTTTATTATATAAGTTAAATGATAATTATTATATATAGACATAGGAGTGCAGTTGTTTTTATCTGCTTTAGGACACTTTCTACTTTGTACTGCACTCGGACAGTGATCATTTTATCAGCGTGCATCTGGGAGAGCTTTTATGAATAAATTTTTAGCAAAGAATAAAGTTAATCTTGAAAAGATGTTTTTAGTTATCTTTTTGTATATATATATGATCACATTTTTAGCGTATATCCTGACTGATCATTTTTATTCTTATGGATTTAATATTGGAGTCTTATATTCTGCACTTCTTTTTGCTTTTGCATGGTGGATCTGCGGATTTAGACGGAATTTTCTTATTGCATATCTCGGGATGATGTTTTTTCTCTGCAGCGGAATTCTAATTAAATTATTTGATCATATCATCGTAATGGCGTTAGATATTTTTGTAAACATTTCTCTAGCGAGTATAATCTGGATATCTATCCTCCTTATAGGCTTCTGCATTAATAATATTGCAGCTATTTTGGGAAAATGCAGCGTAGGGCGTGTAATTGCTGGTCTGTGGATTATTTTCAGCCTTATACCTTTTGCTTTATCTAATTTGCTGTTTTGGATATATTATATTGTCAGCCATCATTATTTACGTTCCGATATTATTTTAGCGGTCTATCAGACAAATTTAAAAGAAGCTATAGACTATTTATTGACTCAAAATATATTTAGCCTGCTCTTTGCTTTTCTAGGATCTTTATTGATTTTGATTTTTATTGGTTACGTAGTGCGTATAATCTGTATCAGCATGCGAAAACGTATTGAATTTGCTTCGCGCCGGTATCTATGGGGGTCGTTAATTCTTACAATTTTTCTTTTGCTTTTAGGTGTGAAGGTAACATATTCATTTGTCGGGTACGAACCCGTGCGTATTATGGATTCCTTGAAGAATTCGGTTAAAAGATATACCTCTTTCGCTAAAAACCGACAGGAAAGGATGCAGTATTTATATAACTTAGGTACACTCTCAGTGCTTCCAGAGCATAAAGGGATCTATGTACTTGTCATTGGTGAGTCAACAGCAAGAGATCATATGTCCGTTTATGGATATCGTTTTGATACGACGCCCTGGATGTCTCAATTTGTTAAAGAGCCAGGCACCATCTGTTTTAAAAAAGCATATTCAAATTATGTGACTACGGTTCCCGTCTTGACCTATGCATTGACGGATAAGAATCAGTATAATTCTGTATCTATGGCACAGGCCTATTCATTGATAGAAGTTGCTGCCGCGGCGGGATTTGATACTTACTGGATCAGTAATCAGGAGCGCTATGGTATTTTTGATACACCTATAGCTGAAATCGCATCTATGGCCAATCATCAGATTTGGTTGAATGGCGATGTTGGTGAATATATACGCTCAAATTATTATGATGAGGAGTTGGCAGATCAGACTCCAGACCTCAAAAATGCAGACAATGCTCTGATTGTATACCATCTTATGGGCTGTCATCAGTTATATACAGAACGTTATCCCTTTGAGTATCAAAAGTTTGATCGTAAGGTTAGCAAAACCAGCGAATATGATAATGCTATACTTTATACGGACTATGTGGTGAGCAGGCTGTATGACCTTGTCAAGGACAATCCTAATTTCCAGGGATTTATATATTTTTCTGATCATGGGGAAGAATCTGATGATGGGACGGCTCATGAACCGACTAAGTTTTCCAATCAAATGACACGTATTCCTCTCATTGCTCATTTTTCAGAAAGATATAGGGAAAATCACTCTTATTTATTCTCTTCTTTGATCGATCAAAGGAGTTCATATTGGACTAATGATCTTCTGTACAACTTTATGGTAGAGATTATGGGTATTCAGGGCGCACCTATGGAAGAATCGAATCTTACCCTCGGGAATATTGCATATGACAGAACAAAGGATAATTCTTTGACAATGCATGGTGAGAGGAAAATAGAATCCTAAATGAAGGTATATTAAAATCTTAATGAAATCAATGTATTCTCAATGTGTGAGAATTTTTGAAAGATTAAGAAGTACAAGGCGTTGGCTGATTACAAGTCAACGTCTTTTTCATTTTCCATTTATACGTTATCGAATACTGCTTTTCGATAAAAAATAGAAGGGTAACCGTATTTTACTAAACTCATTCAGATTATATAATTTTTCTTTTGTTTTCTTCCGGATTCGCCACTTATCGAACATTATTAAGATTTTATAATTTGGATACATAAGTGACTTATGGTATAATAAAAGATATTAATATATCGCTATAGATTTATCTATAACGAGTTTAGGGAGAACAGCTCAACTAGGCTTAATCTCTCTTTTGCTGTGTTTATTAATCAGAATGGATTGATGAAGTGCAGTTATTATAAATTATTGTTTTTTGACTGGAGGCGGTTCCATTGGATGATTCTCGTAAATTCCCATTCCGTTCCACTTTTAATTCATGGGTCACGATACCCGGAATTATAGTGATATTGGCAGTTGTGATTGCATGTGCTGCTTTCCCGGGATCTTCAGGTTACTATCTCAATGAAGCAAAACAATGGATTACCAAATCTTGGGGCTGGCTCTTTATTCTTGGCGTATCTTGCTTTGTTATTTTTCTCCTTCTCCTATGCGTCAGCAAATTAGGGGATATACGTCTGGGAGATGATGATGAAGAACCTGAGTATCCGTTTTTATCCTGGATTGCAATGCTCTTCGCTGCCGGAATGGGAATCGGACTTATGTACTTTGGCGTAGCCGAACCAATTTCTCACTATGCCCTTCCTCTTGATCCTAACCTGTCTCAGGGGGCTCGTGCTGAAACTGCCATGCTCAATACATTTTTCCATTGGGGGATACACTCTTGGGCAATCTATGGTGTACTTGGACTGGCATTGGCGTATTTTGGTTTCCGCTATCATTTGCCGCTGACCGTAAGAAGTGGTTTTTATCCACTGCTTAAGAATCGTCTGGATGGTGCTCTCGGCCGTATTATTGATATAACTGCACTTTGCTGTACGATTTTCGGTATTACAACAACATTGGGATTCGGCGCTCTGCAGCTTGGAGCAGGATTGAAGCAGATTGGCTTCATTTCTCATATTGATATGCCCCAGCTGATTGTCATCATAATTGTTTCGATATCGTTTTCGATTTTATCTGCGATATCAGGAGTTGGTAAGGGTGTTCGCCATTTAAGTGAAATTAATCTGCTTTTAGCACTTGGACTGCTGCTTTTTGTCCTGCTTGCGGGGCCTTCCATGATGATTATGAGTGATTTCACGCAGAATCTTGGCGAGTATATCCATAATATTATTCCTTTGAGTTTCAGGACATTTGCCTATGATCCTGAAAATGAAGGATGGTTCACTTCCTGGACGGTCGTTTACTGGGCATGGTGGATTGCCTGGGCGCCATTTGTCGGCATGTTCATTGCAAAGATTTCCAGAGGGCGTACGATTCGTGAGTTTGTCCTTGGGGTCTTGTTCGTTCCGACTTTGTTCAATCTGCTTTGGATGACTATTTTTGGGAATAGTGCCATCTGGGTGGATTTGCAGACCAATGGCTCTCTTTCTGCAATTTCAGGCGAGACAGAAGCTTTGCTCTTCGCTTTCCTGAATCATCTTCCGCTGGGTAGTGTGACATCTTTCATTTCTGTTGTCATCATTGCATTATTTTTTGTAACTTCGGCTGACTCTGGTATTTTTGTTATCAATACCATTGCTTCCTATGGCAAATCCGGATTCCCTAAATGGCAGAGTATTTTCTGGGGCGCATCTTTAGCTCTTCTGGCTATTGTCCTTTTATATTCCGGCGGTCTTGGGGCACTGCAGGCGATGACGATGGTTATGGCGCTTCCGTTCCTGGTTGTCATGATTGTTCTTTGCTTCTGCTTGTGGGACGGTCTTTTAGTCGATAACGGATATTTCAGCCGCGGGCTTTCTGTTTGTACTTCCTACTGGACGGGCTCCTTGTGGAAGGAAAGGCTTCATTCTATGTCTAGAAAACCAGATCTCGTGAATGCCAGAAAGTTTATCAGGGAAGTGGCTGTACCGGCTTTTGAAGAACTGGCAGATGAGATGAAAAAGTATGGAGTAGAAGCTACGGTTGAGTATGATTCTGAATCGCTGCTTCCTAAAGCGGAGTTTATTATTAAGCAGGATTCTATTAGAAATTTCAAGTATGGTATTGATTGCGAAATCCATAATGTTTCTGATTTTGCCATCAAAAATGACTCCATGCCTCAAGTTGATAGTGAAGTTGTTTATGTTCCCATGAGTTATTTTGAGGATGGCAGAACCGGGTATCCTGTCCGCTATATGAAGAAAGATGAGATTATTGTTGATATATTGAGACAATATGATAGATTTACAAAACTGGTTTCTGATAAAAAACATAAACTTTTCATCTTCGATACAGAAGATTAATCAGATGGTTTCAGAAATACAGTTTATTAAATAAGAGAAGGTCCTGGATTGGCAGCGTCAATCGGGGCCTTTTCTTATTTACGGAATACTTCACTGATATTTGTTATTCTGATAAGTTTTCGTTGTATAATAAAAAATATTGTAACAAAGTTTTGTTTATTGGGAGACGGTCATGGATTATTTCTTAATTGCTTATGGAGCGCTTTTGCTGGCGCTGTCCTTTTTCTTTGGAAAGTATGGATCCCTGTGGATTGATAGGTTATACCTCAAAAATCATTCGATTTTATCATTTCCTGATGCAGTAGGAAGCAGGGCCAGGTACAGAGTAAAGCTGCTGACGCTGCTGTTTTTCCTGACCGGCATCAGACTCTTCTTCGTTTCACAGGGAATTATTTTAGTTTTGTCACTTGCACTTTGCGGATTGCTGCTTTTGATCATTGCAACAGATTTTGAGCAGTACTGCATTTTTAATGACATGATCATTCCTTTAGCAGCGGGAGGAGTACTTTGCTGCGCGCTGTTTCTACCCATAGCCATTGATCATCTGATTTCTGCAGCGGCAGGCGGCATTCTCTTTCTCATTATTGCAATATTGTCCCGCGGGGCGCTGGGCGGCGGAGATATTAAGCTGATTGCGTGTCTTGGCTTATGGATGGGAACAAAGACATTATTCTTCATTGGAATGTTTGGGATTCTATCTGGTGGTATTTCTGCGTTAATCATGCTGCTTCTTGGTATAAAGAACAGGAAAAGTGCCTTCGCTTATGGTCCGTATTTTGCCATTCCAGCGATTGCACTCCTGCTGATCCGTGGATTATGAAGCGGAAATTTTTCATAGTATGACATAAAGTGATATAAATAGTTTTATATTATACATAAAATGCAAAAACTTATTTTAAGTTGTTATAAGAATAAGAAAAAGGTATAATAAGTATGGAAGCGTATAGATAAAATTAAATGAGATAAAGAGGAAGAGGAAGGAGTGAGCGTCTGTATGGACAGGGACGGGAATAGAAGCCGCCCGTCTGCGCAGAAAGGCGTTCTTTTGGTGTTCACTGCATTGCTTTTGCCGGTAGTTTTTGCTTGCGCGGGGCTGGCAGTCGATTTAGGGAATATGTATGTCCATAAATCTAATTTGCAGAATGCCGTTGATTCAGCGGCTTTAGCGGGCGCAGCTGGCTATATCGCAGGTGGAGAAACAGCAGAAGACCATCCCGGAGCGAACACGATGTCAGATGAATATTTGAAAGCAGATCTGGGAAAAGGGTATCAGAATGTAATAGATAAAGATTTTCAGGCGCAGACAGTTTCCGGAAAAACGTATTATCGTGTCAAAGTTACGCAGAAATCCCCTGTGTATTTTATGACGCTGCTGGGACTGGATTCACTTATGGATGTTTCTGCTGATGCCGTGGCATTGGTGGGAAGCGAAACTTCAGGAACACCGGATTTTGAATTTAAAGACTTGATTTCAGTTAAAACAATTGGGGACTTGGCTTCATTGGCTTCTGGCGGAAGTACTGGCGGCAATAATGGCAAAGCTTATGGAAATAATGGAAAAAATAAGGGCAAAGGCAACGGAAATAAGGGAAATTCTGATACAGATGCTAGTGATTATGATGAAGTTATCACAACATATGATGGAAATGTAGTCTATCAAAACACAGCTTATGCTGAAAAAATTTATACATCTGCCGCATATTATCAATATAAATATCAGGCAGATAACGCTGAAAATTATTTTTATGCACAGGCAGGAAATGCATCAGAATATCAATCGTTTTATAGTAAAACTACGGATAAGATTGATGAACTATATGATTCCACTGATTCTCCTGTTCGTCGATGGACAGATAAGAAAGAAACTGTTTATGGTTCAACAGACTTTTATGAAAAAGAAAAGGGTGGAAATGTAGAGATTGACATTGAAGAGATAACCGGAGATACGGCAAAACCGGTGTATTTGAAAATTGATAACTTTAATGAAAATAAGATAAGTATAGATGTTAATCAAACGAATGACAGACCTGTCATTATCATTTACACGGGAGAATCTAAAGATAAGAAGCCGCTCGTGTTAAGCATCAGCGGAAATCAGTATGGGCCTGTTTCTTTTACAGGGGTCTTGTATGCACCGTATGCCGATGTTGAAATTGATATGGGTTATGATTGTGAGTTTATTGGTTCAATTTATGCGCAAACACTGGATGTTAACTCACCGGGATCTCACTTTATGTACAAGGATATTTTCAGTGGATCCTCATCTGGGAACGGTACGGAAGCCTATAAGACACGATTGGTAAAAAATACTAGTCTGGTCTGGAATTAACGGCATGTGTACCAGTGAAGTATTAAATACTAAGGGGGCGATTTTATGAGCAGGTTTGGATACCGAAACCAAAGAGAGGGGCAGAGGGGGGCGCTCTTGGTACTTTTTGCTTTGCTGCTTCCTGTCTTTTTTGCCTGTGCGGGACTCGCTGTCGATTTGGGGAATATGTACTCCTATAAATCGAATCTCCAGAATGCAGTTGATGCCGCAGCGCTGGCAGGCGCTTCCGGATATACTGCCGGCGGGGATACGGTAGATTATCACCCGGAGGCTGATGAAATGGCGGCTGAATATCTGAAAGCTAATCTGACAGCTGTAAGCATCTAAGTGGCTGACGGTTATGTGTATACGTTTCCGGTTAATCGTATGGATGGGGCATAAGGGGGGGCTTCGTACCGGGGGCCGTTGGTGGTTTAGCGGCTTCGTCGCAGGAGAAACTACCGGAAAGGTAATTTGATAAAATGCGGGTAACCCCAGAATGCAGGCCCTTAGAGAAGGGCCGCGGCAAAGCCGCAGGATGGATGCCGCAAAGCGGCTGATTCTCTGTAAGCGGTAAGCTGACAGCTGTAAGCATTGAAGTGGCTGAGGGGGTGGTGACGGCGTACTAAAATTATATAGCTCCGCAGATTATAATTCTCTTCCCTGGGCCCTGACGAAGTCACCGCCCGACCATGGCCTCTGGTCTTTTATTTATTTTCTTTCTCGAGTATAATGAAAATGGTTATAAGGAGTTTTTATGTCTATTTCATTTTACTTTTACCTTTTCCTTATCGCCGTTCTTTCTGTGGTGGTCTCTTTGGGAGGTTCCCGCTGGATTGAACGGCTATACCGGAAAAATAAGGACATACTGACTTTTCCTGATGATGTAGTCAGCCGTGGGCGGTGGAGGCCCTATCTTCTTGGCATTGCCTTTCTTGCCTGCGGCGTGCGGTTCTTTTTTCTCACTTCCGGATTGCCATTGGTTTTCATGCTCTATGCAGCGGCCCTCCTCCTTCTGATGACGGCCACGGACTTTGAGCAATACTGCCTTTTCGATGAGATGATGATTCCCTTTGCCCTGGGGGGCATGGTGCTCTGCGCCATGTACAGGACCCTCTTCTGGGACCATCTCCTGGCGGCCGTTGCAGGCGGGGCTATTTTCTTTATTATTGGCCTTGTGTCCCGGGGTGCTCTCGGAGGCGGAGATATCAAGCTCATTGCCTGTCTTGGCCTCTGGCTGGGTACCGATGCCCTGTTTGCGGTATCCATGATTGGGATTATTCTGGGCGGCCTGGTGGCGCTCCTGCTTCTTCTGACCGGGAAGAAAAAGCGGAAGTCCGCCTTTGCCTATGGACCTTATTTTGCATTGACCACGGTGGCACTGTTTCTGATTCGGGGATTATAAGTTTACCATTTAATTGCATACTGAAAAGAGGACGTTCCGATGTTAAGCAGGATTCTTAGGGGACAGAAGGGCGCTTTTCTTGTGCTGACAGCCATTCTTGTTCCTGTCATATTTCTTTTTACCTGCCTGGCGGCAGACCTGGGCAAAGGCTGGGCCTACCAGTCCAAGCTTCAGAATGCGGCCGATGCCGCTGTGCTGGCGGGGGCCTATGTGTATAAGGTGAACCAGGACCAGGGAAATACCCGCACCCGTATAAAGGAGTATATGAATTCCAATATGGGCAGGGACGGTTATAAGATTGACCGGATCCGATACCGCTATAAAGAGGGGGATCCCACCAAAGGGACCCTTATTTCCCTCTATGCCAGCGCCGAGGTTCCTACCAACTTTATCAGTATCATCGGCCAGGATTCCATGCATGTTTCCGTGGTGTCCACAGCAAAGGTGACTCCCGATGGGAAGGGGAGCAGCGGTATTTTCGACTATGCTATTTATGGGGGCCATAAAGGAAGACCCCATGATATGGCTTGGGACAATTCCTATCCCTGGGATCAGAATGCCCTGTACTTCAACCATCCCTATCTTCATATCAAGGGAAAGGTTCACGCCGATGGACCCATTTATCTGACGAATAACGTGATCAATGGACGCAGGGCTTTTATGGTTGATCCCGGAAACTTTACCACCTCCATAGCCAATGACCGGGACCTGTGGTCCAATTTTTCGGATAACTACTGGGATCATGTCAATGAAACTGAGGGGCAAGGTCTTTATACCCACGATGATTGGATCCGGTCTCCCTACAGCTGGGCCCAGGGGCAGTATACCTGGCGCCATTATATGCGTCTTGGCTTTGATGATGGCACGGCAGCAGGACGGGACGTGGTGGCTTCAGAAAACTATGTGGCCCAGTCCGGTGCCAGGGATATTTCCCTGAGTCCCAGCAATTCCAATACCAGTGGTATCTACAGCCTGGTAGAAAAGTACAGGAACAGCAGCGATGAGTCGGTTTATGTGCGGACTGACGGTCATTACAGTGATACGAACCGCGGAGGTGATGGTTTTAATGATTACCGGGAATATAAGGTAATCATCGTGGACGGCGATATTGCTATTAACCCCAATAATTACCAGAGCCAGTCCGATTCCGATTACATGATCATCATTTCCCTCCATGGCAATGTGACCATTGCTCCTTCGGGAGATAAACCGCTTCGTGCCCTTGTTTATGCACCCCAGGGAGATGTGACCCTTTATGCAGGGGCAGGGCTCGTAGGAAGCATCGTGGCCCAGTCAGTACAGGCCCAGTCCGATGTGACCTGGAAGGACTTCGGCTTCAGCGGCGGCTCCGGATCTTCCGGCAGCAGTGGTGCAGAAGGGGGCGTGACCCTCTATAAAGACGATGACAGCAGCTATACAGACGCCTGAGTGAATAAAAATGAAAAAGCAGATAGGTTTTATTGGTGATGCCGGTAGACCTATCTGCTTTTTAGATGATGTGCCTGAAGTTTGATATAATATGGGTATAGCACTGCTTTCTAATACAATATATACTATGAAATGGGTATAATAAAATAAAGATTGTTATGAGTCAGACAAGGAGGGGAAAATGATGAAAAAGAAAAACGGACAGCGAGGTGCATTCCTTGTTTTAGCCGCTGTCATTATCCCTTTTATTTTCATATGTGCTGGCTTTGCAGCCGACTTTGGAAAAGCCTGGGCCGTTAGAGCTAAACTTCAAAATGCAGCAGATGCTGCCGTCTTGGCTGGGGCTTATCAGTATTCTAGTAATGATCAGGGCAATGTAGAGAAGTTGATTCGAACCTATTTATCCCAAAATAGTGGCGGGCTTACTTATAGCTATGATAAAAATAGAGATCAGAGGAATGGTATTTTTTACCGGGAACCTAAAGATGGTGACCAATCCAAAGGGATCCTATTGACTTTACATGCCAGTGCAGAAGTGCCGACCAGTTTTTTGGCAATGTTTGATGTCAATACTCTTCATGTGGGTGTTTATTCTACGGCCAAGATTGTCAAATCTACTCCAAGTAATAGTGATGATGTTTTTGGCTATGCAATCATGGGGACAGGTACATCTGATGAGATAAGACGTTTTAATGAGTGGAATCGCTATTCTGTTCAGTTCAGTACGAATGGCACACATATTGATGGAAAAATTTATGCAAGAGAAAATTTTGCTCTCTATGGCAAAGATAATGGAGTTATTATTAAAGATGGGTCCCAATTTAGTACTTCACAGAAAGATGATAATGTTCTTTGGCCATTTGGAAATAATGAATGGGATCCTGAGCTAAGGAAAAACTATACGCTGAAATGGCGCTTACATGACCAGAATGGTAATGACATAACGGCGAATGGCCATTATGTTGATCCTATTGATATTACCCTCTCTAAGGATAACCCAAAAACAAAGAATATTTATGATTTTATTCAAGAACAAAAGAAAAATCATGGAGTTATTACGGCGGGGAATATGGGCGATCACGGAATTACGGCAGACCGCTCGAAAAACGATGGAGTGTATATTGCTATTGATAATTCCAGCCCCGATTGGAGCTATAATTTTGGAGATTGGCGCACATATAAGACCATAATTGCATACGGGAATATCCATATAATAAATAATACGTTTGAAAATCTTAGCTCCAATGACCATCTTACTGTAGTTTCACTTCATGGAAATATAACAATTGATGGTTACCCCCCTCATAAACTTGTAAAGGGACTGTTTTATGCACCTAATGGATATATTGATTTGAAGACTGATACAAACTTTGAAGGAAGTATGGTAGCTAAACAAGTTATGGTACATCAAGGATCAGGATATAATATCAAATGGGATCGATTCGATTTTGCTGGAGATAATTCATCGTCCGGTAATACCGGTGGAACCGGATCAATAACTTTACATTCTGATGGAGACAGTCAATACGAGTCTCTCCCATAGTAAAAAGCACACATCATTTAGTATTAAAGTGATGTGTGCTTCTTTTTACCTCTGATTATATTTATATATCCGGTAATGTTTTTCTACGTTCTCCCCATTCTGTTTTTCCAGTGTTTCGTCTGTATCGGAGTCATAGAGGAGAGTATAGTTCGGATCTTTTAAAAGGTACGTATAGAGGGGATCTATGTCGGAAGTGAGAAGATGGGTGAAGTGATAGGAAGCGAGGAAGTCCCTGTAATCCAGCCGGCCGTACAGGAGGCTTACGTATTCGTGGAATACATTTTTCTGATGGTTCAGCTTTGGGATAAATACTTCGGCCCTTGTATCCATGTAGCAGGGGATGCCGCGGAATTCTGCATAGGGACCATCGTTGTAGCCCGTCCATAGCTGGATGGGCTTTCCGGCACTGTCTTCTTCAATGATATCCACGCTCTTTTTCAAGGCCGGATCCACCATGGCTGTATTGAAATAAATAAAGAAGATAGGGAAAAGAAGAAGAATGACAAAAGAAGCAAACAAGCTTCGGCTGTTGGTATACAGAGACATGGCATCAGAACGCTGCTTCCATAAAATGAAAGCACAGGCCAGGGAAAAGAAGACCAGTATGGTGACGATGATATAAACCGGAATGGCCTTACCGGAAGGTATTGTATTCCTGGCAAATATGCCTATGACCCCAATACATGTGGCCATTCCCATAAGGAGCATGGGAGGCCAGGTTCGTTTCCAGGTGCGGTTAGAGGCATTAGAGGAAGTATCTTTTGTACGCAGGATAGAAGCCAGGGGAAAAATGCCTGCAATGAGGAAGAGGAAGATACTTCGGATAGCCATCATAGCCATGAGCCCTGTACCGGCAAATAGCAGTATATGCCGGAGAGGAAGGGGATGTCTGGCATATACGATGGTAAGAAGAATGATAACCGGTACTATGACTGAGGTAAAAGATTGCAGATCGATGACAAGAGGATGCATCTCAATCACTAAATTATTAATATCCCTATATCCATAGGAATGGAAAGCATAGGTCATGGCTTCCGTGCCATAGGGATTGATGAAGCCGGCGGCGATAATTGGCACAAAGAGAGCTAATACGTATTTCCAATGCCAGTGGAAGGTATGGGTAAACCAGGGGAGTCGATTCCCCAGCAGCGCTTCTGCCAGATAGGGCAGGAGAAATACAGAGAACATGGGCCACATGGCAGCATGGGCATTGATGAGGATTACAGAAAACGCAAAGAAGAGAACATATAAAAGGAGGGGTGGCCTATCTTTACCTTTGAAACGTTCCAATACATAAATTTCACTGAGGAAGATGAGGCTGGACAACGTTTGGGGACGTTGACAGAAGAAGGGAGCCATCAGAATACCTGTGGCAATAGTAAGTAGTCTGGATACTTTTATATTTTTATGATCCGTCAGTTGGAGCAAATGATAGTAAATAAAGAGAATGATTCCGCCACAAATCCAACTGAATGCCAGCATCCCATTCATATGGGCCAAAGTATATATTTTCCACAGTATTACATCGAAAAGCCACTGTTGCATGACGAAGTGAAAATTCTCATGGATTGTAAAAGGCTCTGTGTGGGGAATGCCGTAATTTTCTATGTATCGTCCTGAATTCAGGAGGAACCAGCCATCATTGTCAAAGCGGGATGTAAAAGCGAAGAGAATACAAATTACGGTTAGGAAAAACAGGATAGTAGATAATTTATTTCTCACTGTTCCGATCCTCCTCTTTGATTTCCTGGTAGTCGGACTCCGTATTCACGTTCCACAGGGAAGATTTATCGGTACTCTGATTCTGTATCAGTTCCACTGCCCGGATGGCGGTGAGCATGGAATGGTCCATGTTGTTATAGCGGTGCTGGCCGTTCCGTCCGATGCAGTAGAGGTTGGGAATGGTATCCAGCTCCTTCTGCAGAAGTGGAAATTCTTTATAGCTGCCATAGTAGGCAGGGTAGGCTTTCTGCATCCGTACCACATGACCTTCCTTCACGGCGCCCGGTCGGATGACATGAATCTTCTGCAGTTCCTTTTCTGCAAAGGCAAGGAAATCGGAGTCATCCATAGACCAGAGGCTGTCTCCTTCCTGGCAGAAATATTCAAGGCCGATCCATACGGTGTGAAGGGGGTCCTTCACCAGGTAGGGAGACCAGTTGTTAAAGACCTGGAGGCGGCCGATTTTTACTTCCGGCTCCTGAATATAAATCCAGCAGTCCGGAATGATATGGTTTAATGTTTTGTGGTGAGTGTGGTTTGAGAGCTCCAGCCGGTCTACCAGAAGGCCGGCTGTCATGAAGTCGCGGTAGGGAAGGTCATGGGCCACTTGCGCTGCCTCTTTGCTGACCCAGTCTTCGGGCAGAGCGGATACCAGGTCTTTCACAGGCATACTGGAAAGGATATAGTCTGCCTTGACTTCCTGAATCTTTTCTTCTTTATCTTTATACAATACATGGGTGAGTTTCTTATCATCGGTTCCTTTGAAGCCAATGGTTTCCGCATTCATACGAATTTCTCCGCCCAGACGAAGCACCTCATCCCGGAGGCATTCATAAAATTCACCGGGGCCGTACTTGGGGTAGGAAAAGCGTTCAATGAGAGACGTCTGCACTTCTTTAGGCTGCATATGAAAAGCCCGCTGGAAAAAATCCTTCAGCACGGCGCCGATGGAAATGCCCTTGATACGCTGGCTGCCCCAGTCGGCAGACAGATTTCTTGGTGATTTCCCCCATACCTTTTCCGTGTAGCCTTCAAAGAATGTCTGGTACAGCTTTTTTCCGAACCGGTTGATCATGAAATCTTCCAGTGTAACTTCATTCCTTTTATGGAAGGAGGAATGAAGATAGGAGAAGCCCATACCGGTCATGCGAAAAAGTCCCAGGTTCCTGATGGTGGTGGGATTCAGAGAAACGGGATAGTCGAAAAATTTATGAAGGTAGAGTATGCGTGATACCCGCTGACGGTTCAGGAAGACAGCATCTTCCTTTTCGGGATCCGCTCCGGCCGGGTCAAGGTCACATTCCCTTTTCAGGATGCGGTCATCCATGGCAGGAGCCGAGGCTCTGGGCATGATGGTGTCCCAAAGGTTCTGCACATCATGGCTTTTTGTGAAGAAACGGTGGCCGCCGATGTCCATGCGGTTACCGGAAAAATTGACAGTTCTGGAAAGACCGCCTACCATATCGTCCTTTTCCAGAATAATAGGATGAATGTCCGTTTGCTTTAAAAGTTCATAGGCCGCCGTCAGTCCTGCAGGGCCGGCGCCGATAATCACAGCAGTTTTAGTCATTAATATAAACCTTCCTGTTTCGCTTTGGAAAATTCTGTATAAACCTATTATAATATATATATCTATTTTTTAGAATGATGATTTTTGCATAATGTTCTGCCATAAAACATCATATGAATAAAGAGCATGACAGGAAGTAAAAACGATTAGTTATTTTATGAAGCCATATGATTAAGATATAATTCGGCTGCTATCCAGATAGGGCGCGGGAAATTCTAAAAGGAGAAATGTTTTTGAAATGACTGCTAAGAAAAAAGAAAAGTGTTTTTTATATGATATGATTCCTGCACCTCTTTGGACGATTGTCCTATTTATTGGTCTGATTCCAGGATTGAAACCGCTTTCTGTAGACAACTATTACCAGATTGCCATAGGAAAGATTATTGTGGAAAGCGGCATTCCCCATGAGATTCCCCTTACGGTTCATACGGCAGAACATCTGCCTTATATGGCCCAGCAGTGGCTGTTCATGGTTTTTGACTATGGAGTCTACTCGTCCTTTGGCTTTACAGGACTTTTCTTCTGCGGTCTTGTCCTGAATATGCTTCTTGTTTATGCAGTGTACAGGATGCTGCTTTGTATCGGTAAAGGCCGTAGAATCATTGCCTATCCTGCAGCGGTACTATTTGGTTTTTTTCCTGTGCTTATGAAAACGATGCAGATGCTCAGGCCCTACTATATTACATGCATCCTCCTTGCATTGGAAATCATCATTATGGAACGAGCGAGAACGGGGGATAAAACCAAACAGCAGCTTTTGGCTTTCCCTGTCTTATCTATCCTTTCCATCAACTTTCACGCGGCCATGTGGCCTATGTTGCTTGTTATGATTCTTCCCTATGCAGCGGAAAACCTGTGCCTGAAAGTGCCTTTTGCAAAAAAGTATTTTTATCAGGGAAATCCAGTACCTGTACGGTTTCTTGCCGGTGGAGCCCTGTTGATTATCGTTGCAGGTTTCTTGAATCCATACGGAACGGAAGCAATGACTTATGGGATTCAATCTTATGGACTTGATATACTTCGTCAATATTCTTCAGAAATGATATCTCCTTTTTATAATGCTCCGGTATGGGCGGTTATTATTATTGCTTTTATGGGGCTTGATTTGGGGCTTACTCTTCGATTCCATATTCCTTTATCCTATCTTTTCCTATCCTTAGGCGTTGGAATCATGGCACTGCTTTCTTTCCGCTCCCTTCTCCTTTTCCTCATGTTTTTTATGGCGCCGGCAGTTTATTTTTCTTCTAGGTTTAAACCGATACGGCTTTCCAAAAAGTGGGGGCCAGTGATTTTTATGATTCTTGCTGCTCTTCCGGTTTATCTTTTTGAAATAGTGCGTCCCTGGCATTTTTATTCTCCCGTGCAGCATACGCTCATCAATGGTGCAAATGCAATAAAGGAAGATGCTGAAGCGTATGGACAGGGCCAGGCTAAAATATTTGGACCGGGATTCTTGCTTAATTATTTTATGCTCCAGGGATATCAGGTGTATGTATTTTCCAGTGATGAGGTTTTTACAGAGAAAATGAGCAGAAAACATGACATTATCCGGGAATTTTTGGATATCGACAGCGGCAGGATACCTGTTTCTTTTCTGGAATCCCAATATGGAATTCAGTATTATGCGGTAAATAAAGATATGAGACTCTATGACTTCTTGAAACATTCGACTGCATTTACTCTCATTTATGATTCAGGAAAGGATGAGGATTTCTTAACTCAAAGCGAAAAAATGAATATCTGCATTTATCGTGGGCCAACTGCTGATATAGAAAATACATTGTGATATTTGGAGTGAAAAAATGTTTTTTAGAAACATGGACAGAAATGAGCGTGAGTTATGCATTACTGCGGTATGTATATTCTTATTCATGCTTCTGATGGAAAGTCTTGCTTTCAGGTTTATGGGTGATGATTATATCTACTCCTTTATGTGGGAGGGGCATTCCATGTATGTGCCTCTTTCTGAAAATGCCCGTCGTATAGATAGTCTCAGTGATATTCTTGCCAGTGGATATTCCTATTATATGACCTGGGGCGGGAGAGTCATTGCCCAGATGCTGGCCATGTTCTTTCTTTGGATAGGAAGGCCCTGGTTTAACCTGGCCATGGCGGCAGGCATTATTCTGCTGCTGTTTTCCATCCAGTGGATTGCCCATGAGGGGAGAATCACATTTGCCCTTCGGCCTTTTGATATTTTAATGACCTTTCTATGCTTCTGGTCCTTTAATATCAACTTCCCCGGTACGATAGTGTGGATTGACGGGGCCTGCAACTACTTTTTTCCGCTGCTTGCTGTGATTTTATTTCTTCTTCCATACATTCATCGATATTTTATAGAAGAAGAAAGCGGGAAACCCGGATATTTCATTCCACTCATGTTTATCCTTGGAGTTCTGGCAGGAGATTCCAATGAGAATACCATCTGCTGGATTGGCCTCAGTGGACTGGTATATCTTGTTTATTACGGGAAACAGAAGAAACTGGAATTCTGGATGGTAACCGGAATGGCAGGACTGGCCATGGGGTATGGACTTTTGATGCTTTCACCGGGCAATGTTATACGTATGAAGGAAAGCGGCGAAACATTCCAATTTCTGTTTCTTGATGAGGACCACCTGCGTTCCCTGGGATTCTGCTTTCTGGTGCAGAGTTTTCTGTTTTTATAAAGTAATTTTAAGCCAATCTGTAAACACCCGACAGATTAGCGTTTTTATTATATTTTTCAGGCTAAAGCGCTTATTCGATATTTACAAATATGGACTAAAGCTTATATAATTATAACAAAGATTAAAAATATTTTTTCGAGCTTCCGTAGAAGCTGGGACGGGGATATTATGGATAAATCGTTATATACGCTGGACTTCATGAGACATACTTATGAAAACTTCCCTATTGGCGTCTTTGTATACGGAGATGATGAACAGGGAGAAATTGTCTATACGAACCCCCGAATGCTGGCTCTATGCGATTGTAAAAATGAAAGAGGATTCCGTGAACTGACAGGCGGGTCCCTTTTTGGCATGATCCATAAGAACCGGACCTTGCTGCTGGATGATATCAAGGATCAGCTGCATGCAAGCAAAGACCGCTTTACATTGAACTGCATGATAGTGACAGCAAATGGAAGCTGCCGGCCCGTGGAACTGGCAGGGCATGTAGAGGATGAAAAGACAGGAAGCCATCTGATTCACGTCTTTGTCATCAATGAAAAAGGCAGACTGCCTTCTTATGAGGTCGATTCTGTAACGGGACTTCCTGGCATGAGGCGCTTTATTGCTGCAGCTCACGAAGTTGTCAGGGAAAATGCGCAAAAAAGCCATCCTGACAGATTGTACCTGCTGTTCTTCAATATTTCCCATTTCAAAATGTTCAATGTTAATTATGGCATTACGGCAGGAGATAAGTTCCTGAAGATGATGGGGGAGAGCATCCGCCAGGTCTTTTCAGATTCATTCATCTCCCGTTTTGATGTGGATCATTTTATGGTCCTTGCTGAAGGCGGAGATATAGACAGGTGCCTGAAGGAAGTGCATGATATGATCCTTCGTATCAGGCCGTCTGCCAAGGTGGAATGCAAGATCGGCGTCTATGAACTGCATGGAGAAACGCTGAATCCTGATCTGGCACTGGCCAGTGTCAAGATTGCCTGTGACAGTATCCGCAATACACCGGACACATTTTATGCATATTACACGGATTCCATGGGAAAGAGTCTGACTGTCCGCGAATATGTAACCAAGAATATTGATGAAGCAATAGAGAAGGAATACATAAAGGCATACTTCCAGCCAGTCGTAAGAACGATTTCAAAAACGTTATGCGGTATGGAAGCGCTTGCCCGCTGGAATGATCCTGTAAAGGGATTCTTAATGCCATGCGACTTTATCACCGCTTTGGAAGACAGCCGTGAAATTTACAAGCTTGATTTGGAGATTATTCGTCAGGTGTGCAGGAATATTGCACTTTGCAAGAGAAGCGGAGAGGCTATTGTTCCTGTTTCGGTCAATCTTTCGCGCCTCGATTTTCTTTGCTGCGATATTTTTAAGGAAATAGAGGATTTGACAGCCAGATACAGAGTTCCAAAGGAACTTTTGCATATCGAAGTCACGGAAAGCGTTTTTATGGGCGGGGAAACAGTCATCTGGAAGACTCTGAAAAAATTCCGCGCGGCTGGTTATGAAGTCTGGATGGATGATTTCGGAAGCGGGTACTCATCGCTCAATCTTCTGAAAGACTATAAGTTTGACGTGCTTAAAATCGATATGGCATTTCTATCAAGCCCGAGTAAAAGGGCCAGAAATATCCTGTCATCCGTTGTCGCTATGACGAAAACCATCGGCGGGAGGAGTCTGGCAGAGGGCGTAGAGACAAAGGAGCAGTTTGAATTCTTGAAAAAGGCGGCCTGCGAAGAAGTACAAGGATATTATTTTGGAAAACCGGCTCCCTACGAAGAAACGATACGTCACTGCATGGATACGGGAATCAAAATTGAAAGCCGCGCTATGCGTCTTTGCTATGAGGCTTTGAGCAAGGTTGATTTTCAGAACGATAAAGCGCCTGGTGTCGCTGAATACGATGGAAAGACCATTCGTCTTTTATATACCAAGGATGAACATCTGAAAAAGATTATGACGCCCGGCTGCATAGAGCTTGGCAATAGGGAAAGCATTGGAAATGCAAGGCGGATGGAATTTGCTAGTGCATTCAGGGAACTGGCTGAAAAAGTACTGAAAAGCGGGCATCGTGAAGAAGTTTCCTGCATCATCAGCAATAAACCGAAGATTATTTCAGGAGCCTGCATTGTTCATAATAATGGAACGTATGCATTTTCTATCAAATTAAATAATCTGGTAGAAAATACTCCGGGAGATACAGACAGAGCCGGACAGACGCATTTTGACCGCATTCTTCAGAATGTATATTCCGTCTACGACAATATAACGCTTTTAGATCTGGCAAAAAGAACTTCAATGAACCTGGCCGGCCGGGGAGAAACGAGAGGAAAACTGTCAAAGACGGGTGATCTGGAACAGGATCATGTCATTTACTTCGAGACCTATATCTATCCTGCTGATTATGAAAGATACCTGGCTTTTACAGATGCAAATACACTTTCGCAAAGGGTGGAGGCGGAAGGGCATACCGGCCTTTCTTCTTTCTTCCGGACTAAAGACAAGGATGGGACATATCCCTGGAAAATGCATACTATCATACCGGTATCCCGCACGGGCGCTTCAAAGATACTTTACTGTGTGAAGGGGCTGTCTGGAGACTGTGCGAAGATGGTAGGCACAGCGCAGGAAGATATCGAAGAAAGAGCGCTTGAAGCGTATGCTGAAAGAGGTGTCGAGAGCAAGGATATCCTCTGGAAGAGTCTGATGAATTTCTCAGACGTTGCCTGTTTCTGGAAGGACAGGGAGCATCGGATCCGCGGAATCAATTCGAAGTTCATGAAATCTTTCGGACTCAGCTCAGAAAAAGACGTCATTGGGAAGACGTCGGATGAGATGGGCTGGATTATCAATGAATATTCCTGGAAACGTTCAGAGGATGATGTGCTCATTTCCGGCCGCTGCATCAGGAACGAAATGGTTGACTGCGTATTTCAGGGAACGCTGAAAAGAATTATTTATACAGAGATTCCTATTTATGATGAAGGAGAAATCATAGGGATTTTAGGTTGGTTCATTGAGGAAGAGCAGATAGAAAAGAGCCGTGAGAATCTAAAGCTTACAGTAACAGATCCGGTTACAGAACTTTTGAATTCAAGAGGTTTGCTCGAGTCCATGATGACGTATTCGGAAATGTATCAGCATTATAATGTGGACTACGTCATGCTCTTTATCTTTGTTCCCCAGTACAATCAAATGCTGGCATCTTACGGGAAAGAGACGGCAGATGAACTTTTGAGAGAAGTCACTTCAAGAATCAATTCAGTTTTCGGCAGGAGCGGGCCGGTCGGAAGAATCAATGGAGGAGAGTTTATCCTTCTCTTCCATTATGAGGACCAGGGGGCTGTTTCGGATATGAGCCGGAAACTGAAAGAAGAAATTTCCCATATTGATCATGTGAAAAATATTCCGTGCAAAGTGGATGCAAATACACTGATTACATATGGATCAGATAAGATTGCAGCCGGTAAATTGATGGAACAGGCTATTGGCATTATCAGGAGCGGCGGTGCTGAAATTTCCGTCGATGACTGGGTCAATAAAGGCGAACTGTTCGATCGTATTCCCATTCCTTACGTCCTGCTTGATGTTCCGATTGGAAATGATGGGATGATTTCAGGCATCATATGCCGTTACAAGAATACGGCATATGAGAAGATGATGGGAATCCATAATAAGACTGAATTGGAAAAACGCTTTTCTGATCTTCTGGATACGCCGGATTATACCTGGCGGCAGCGTTTGTATGAAGCCGCTTACGAAGGAAGGACCGTTTTCAATCAGAAGTACTTCCCTGAAGAAGGAGAATGGCTGGACTATCTGTTTTTCAGGGGGCCTAGAAGAGGCACCTGTTCAGCAATGATTCTTCGCCGGGACAAGAGTACCGTGCAGGCAGCACCCAGAGTACTCAATTATTCAACGGATCATCTGGTCAATTACCTGATGGACATCCTCATCAAAGGCGAGAATTATGGCACAGCGATTGGAAGTGTTCTCAAGGAAATAGGAATTATCATTTCCGCAGACCGCGTTTTCATCGGAAACATACAGAATCAGTCAGTTTCCTATCTTTTCAGCTGGTGCAGAGAAGGTCCTGCATCGATTAAGAATCTGGGATTTACAGGTGCTGATTTTGATGAATATGTCGAGATGAGGAAGCATCTCCTTGAGAAGAATGACAGCATTGCGATTTCCGATATTCATGATATCAAGGAGACTGACCGGGTAACGTATCAGTTCCTGAAAGCGCACGATGTGCATTCTATTGCTGAAGTTCCTATTTTCCGTGATAATCATTTATATGGCTTCCTTGGCGTAATCAATTACGACAGGGAAAATGGAGTCGATGTCAGGTACATGCTGGAAAAAGTGGCTGGTTACCTGGACCTCAAGGCAAGAAACCAGGAACTGATGGATACACTGAAATATATGTCGGGCAATAATCTGCTGACCGGACTCCATAACAGGAACGCAATGAGCAAGAAGGTAGAGGAGCTCAAGCTCCATCGGACGCCGGTTGGAATTATATATGCCGATCTGAATAATCTTAAAGCAACAAATGATACATACGGGCATGATGCAGGGGATCTCCGGCTGAAGGAAATCGCTGACATCATGAAGGAAATCTTCGATCTTGACGATATATACCGCCTTGGCGGCGATGAATTCATTATCATCATGGATAATGTGAAGAAACTGGACATGATGGATAAACTTAGGAAATTCAAAAAGGTCATCCGGAATCGTTCCGTGGATGTTGCCATTGGTTTTGAATGGGTGGAGAATGCATCTGAGTTTGATTTTGGCATGAAATCTGCCGATAAAAAGATGTATCGCAACAAGAAGAAATATTACAAAACACACAAACTGACAGAACGGGGAGATGAAAGAGCTGCTGCAAGGTAATTCCGCAGCGGGAACAGCTGATGCATGCAAACGGCAGGTTCTCTAAATGATGATTTGTGCCGGCCATGATTTCATGATTTGTTATGTACCATGTAATTCCTGTACGGAACTCGGATTATAGAAAGGGGAGTTCCTGATGGAGCTGAAAGAAGAAAATTTTAGAAAGATAGCGGATGATCTTCCTTTTGGACTTTACATTGTAGAGCCGGACCGTACGATCGTTTACTGGAATAAGGAAGCGGAACAGATTACAGGATATAAAAGAGAGGAAATGGTGGGCAAGCACTGTCCGCAGTCAGGATTGTTCCATATGGATGAAGAGGGACGAAGCCTTTGCCAATTCTTCTGCCCGCTCCTTGCTACTGTCGAATCGGGAGAAAAATCAAAAGCAAGAGTTACTTTTCTTCATAAGAACGGATACCGCATCTTGATTGATACATATTTTGTGCCGCTTAAGGATGAAAATGGGGAAACGAAGCATGTAGCAGAAATTTTTGAGGTAGTGGGCCCGGTGGAAGCAGATTCCCGTCTCGTTGAAAATCTGCATGAGATCGCATTCCATGACTCCCTGACAGAGCTTCCGAACCGCTTGTACATGGAATCCATACTGAAGGTCAGGTTCTATGAGTACCACAAATTATTCCGCCCGTTTGCCGTGATGTTTATGGATATTGACCATTTCCATGACTTTAATATAAAATATGGCCATGTTGCCGGAGATATGATGCTGAAATCATTTGCTGACAGCATTAAAGAGAATGTCCGGCACGAAGATGTGATCGGACGCTGGGGCGGCGAGGAGTTTGTCGGTGTATGCCCTGTTCCTTATGAAAAGGATGCCGTTCCGATTGCAAACCGCTTGCGGGATGTAGTCAATCAGGCGTATATTATTAAAGACGGAAATAAGCTTTCTGTTACAGTTTCTATTGGCGTGACCTTTGTCAGAGAAGAAGATACCTTAAAATCCATTGTCGACAGGGCAGACCGTTTGTTGTTCAAGGCAAAGCAGGCAGGGAGAGATCGGATTATGATTGATGCTGATGTGCCTCTTGTCGGGAAGATTGAGCGCGCAGACATCAGATGATGACAGAAATAATAGTGACCGCAGATATTCTGCGGTCATTTGTTATTCCAGAAGAAACGGGACAGGAAGCAAAAATTTGCTTATAGGGGACATTAGAATGCGTTTTTTGTGGAAATTAATCAAGTGGCTCGTCGGTCTTGCACTTATCCTTTTTCTGGCGGCGGGGCTTTATGCGGGAAATGTAGCGTATGAAGAGCTTTTCTCCGCGCCCTGGGATCAGATTCTTGGAATAGAGAATCGTAAAGGAGAACTTGACCGGATCCATTCACTGGAGGCGAGAAATGGCTGGCAGAGGGTCGAAGTCCATTCAAAGGATGGGACGAAACTTGTCGGGACGTATATTCCGGGAGAATCAGGAACCCGGAATACGGTGATACTTCTCCATGGTTTGTATCAGAACCGCACGATGTGCATTCCTTATGCCAATATTTACCGCAGGATGGGATACAATGTCCTGCTGGCCGATCTTCGCGGGCATGGAGAAAGTGAAGGCGGCCATACAGACTGGGGCATCCATGATGTAGAGGATATGAATGCATGGGTTTCGCTTCTTAGAAGCAAAAATCCGCAGATGCAGATCGGGTTCCATGGTGTTTCCTTAGGCGCTGCCATGGCGCTCATCTACAGTGCAAGCGATGAAGGAAAGCAAATGAAATTCTATGTGGCCGACAGCTCTTACGGGGATCTTTTAGATCTTGGAAGAGACAAGCTTATGAAGTATACGGGGGATGACAGACTGGTCCTCGGCATGGACGTATTGAATCCATTCTTCCAGGCAGCCTTATACATGCACACGGGCAAGCTTTTATCTGATATCGATCCGGTAAACAGAGTCCAGCACATGACATCTCCGGTGCTTTTCCTTCATGGCGCGAAAGACCAGCTCGTACCGCCTGAAGTAGCAGAACTTCTTTTAGCAGATTCGTCCAGCACGAACAAAAAACTTTATATATTCCAGGGAGCGTCACATACGATGGAAATGTCTGCAAATGGGCCGGCTTATCGCGAATATGTCACAGATTTCATTAAAAATACCTGATAGACTGTCAAAAGCTGTGATAAAATAAAGAAAAGTATCGTAGTTTCCGCGAGGTGATGGATAATGGATAATCAGGAAATTTCAAAGAGTGCAATGGAAGCGGCTGCTGAAACGATTCAGGTATTGAAGGGAACGGTAGAGAGCCTCCAGATGAATCTGGATCAGGAAAGAGATGCCATCGATGGACTTCATTTGACCATCGATTCACTGGAAAAAGAAAATGAAAAACTGCAGGAACGCGTATTCCAGCTGGAAGCTGAAATGAATCAGCCTAAGGTTGAGACACCTGCAGAAGGTATTGATATTGCAAAGAATCTTGAAAAGAAACTAGGATTTTATTACAAGGATCTTAAAGCAGTCGACGGAAAGAATCTGACTGCTGAAGACAGCGAAACATTGTACAATATTCTTGATTACACATTCAAAGCGCTCCGGAAAGCAGGGCTGAAATTCTAAAATAAAAGCAGTGAAATTGCATCATCACAATTTCACTGCTTTTTTATTTCAATTTTGTTGTCTGGGCGTAGAAGAAAAGGTATTGCTGGAGGATTCCAGCATTTTCACCAAAAGGAGGGAATGGGTTTTCTCCCTGGTAGAATGTATCGATGACCCGGGAAATCCATACATCAACGGGGGCAAAAGATGTCCGTCCGTATCCGAAGAGTGCTGTGCATCCTGCTACTTTAATGCCGACACCCGGGAAATCCATCAGCGCCTTCAAAAGATCTTCGTCATCGAGTGTACCTATCTTTTTCATTATACCGGGAGTTTTAACAGCCGCTTTCACAGTATCGTATATATAAGGAGCTCTGTATCCTAAGGAGCAGGATTTGAGCTCTTCTAACGAAAGCTTTGATAATTCCTTTGGCATTGGGAATGTATAAATGATTTCATAGGGCGTCTTTACAGGTTTTCCTGCGGCCTTTGCAAGCGCTTCGACAGCCGAACGGATAGCAGGAATGGATTTTCTTTGCGAGATGATGAAAGTAATGAGCGTTTCCCATGGATCCTGACGGAGAATCCGGATGCCACTGCTGTAGGAAGCTGCCTTGTACAGGCATGGATCTGATTCCGGAAGAGCCTCCCTTATGGATTTGTAATTCCTGTTCCAGTCAAAGTAAGGCTTCCATGTATGATTCCACTGATACCGGCTGCAGGAAATGTCATACTTTGTCTCTGTAAGCGGCTTCATGTAAAGCACATGGGAGCCTGTGATAAAGCGGTAACCATATTCAGTTTGAACGACACGGAAGCACTGTCCGCTTCTCATGATCTTATCAGCATCGAAATCGTCTTTGATAGTAACGATCATATATCCTCCTGATGAAACTGTTTTCCTTATTATACAGGAATCAAAGGGAAAGGGTCCTCTAAAAGAAAAAAAGAATAATAAAAATTCTGTTTGTTTATTTTGTTTATATTTCTGCTTCAGGTGATAAAATAGAGGAAAATGAGGTACAAGGATTGTGATTATGGGAGGGATTTTATGAAAATCAAGAAAATCTGCGCGGCTCTTGCATTGGGCGGGCTTGTCCTGGCGTTGACCGCCTGCGGAAACTCGGGAAGTTCTTCAAGCAAAGCGGCCTCTGCCGTGCAGCCAACTTCGCAGAACGGGAAGTATGTGCCAAACCCGACAGGGAAGCCTATGTCCGAAGACCTGAAGGACCAGCTAGAAAGCCTTCATGAAAAGGAAGCAAAATCTATTGATACGATCAAAGAGCTGCCTGCCGGATCCAATAAGGGAAAGAAAATCATGATCGCTTACTTTACGTGGGGCGGCATAACGGGCGAAGTCGCTCATTCCATCCAGCAGAAAATTGGCGGCGATATTTATGAAATCAAGAGAGATCCGGACTATTCCAAGGAATATAATGCTGTCCTGAAGGAAGCAGCCGCAGAAACAGACAGCAATGCACGTCCCAAGCTTGCCGGAACACAGCCTGATTTGAAGCAGTATGATGTACTGGTTCTGGGGTATCCGGCATGGTGGTTTACAGCACCGATGGTCATCCCGTCATTCCTTGAACAGCAGGATCTGAAAGGGAAGCTGATTGTTCCATTCATGTGTTCCTACAGCAGTCCAATCGAGGTGACTATACCGGCCATTGCAGCCGCAGCGCCTGGCGCTAAGATTTTCCAGGGGCTGACACTTGATGCAAATACTTCGGACAATGTCATTGACCCGTGGCTCACAAAAGCAGGTCTTATGTAATTAATTAAGCAAAAGCCGTTGTCCATATGAGGATGGCGGCTTTTTTGATTGAAATCGATAAAGATGCAATAATAGATGATTTTCCCTTTTGGCAATATGGTACAATAAAAAATATATTGAAGTATTACTGAAGGGAGGGGCTGTTTTGGGAAAACAAGTACTATTGATTAATGATCTTCCCGGATACGGCGAAGTAGCGCTGGCTGCCATGATGCCTATTCTTACCCATATGGGGCATCATATTTATAATCTGCCGACAGCTCTGGTCTCAAATACCCTGGATTATGGGAAGTTTGAAATCCTGGACACGACGGATTATATGATCCATACGCTTGATGTCTGGAGAGCGCTTAATTTCTCCTTCGATGCCGTTTCTACCGGCTTTATCGTAACGGAGAAGCAGGCGGAGATGATCCGGGAGTACTGCGTGGAAGAACGCAAAAAAGGAACACTGATATTTGTAGATCCGATTATGGGAGATGAAGGGCATCTGTATAACGGGCTTACGGATCAGACAGTTGCAGGGCTCAGAAATTTGATTTCCGCAGCAGACTTCATGGTCCCCAATTATACGGAGGCATCTTTCCTGGCAGGAGTGCCTTACAAGGAAGAGGGGACGACAGAGCCTGAAATCAAAGACCTTCTGCTTCGTCTTCATGAGATCAGCAGGGGATCCGTTATTATAACAAGCGCAAAAGTAGATGGAAAGAATGCAGTAGCAGGCTATGATGCAAAGCTTGATAAGTTTTTCCTCATCCATTTTTCACTGATTCCCATGCGCTTCCCAGGGACCGGCGATATTTTTTCTGCCGTGTTCATGGGCGGAGTGCTTCATGGAAAAACGATGAAGGATGCTGCGTCGCATGCCATGGATACCGTACGCAGAATGATAGAAAAGAATTTAGGAAGCAGGGAACCTTTTAAAGGAATTCCGATTGAAACATGTCTGGAGGTTTTGGACTAATGGCTAGAAGACCGAAAATCAAGATTACCTGTATTGACAGATTGGGAAAATGCCCCTGCCACAGGGGACACCGTCCGGGAGATTCCTGGGATTTTGATAAGGACAGAGGAGAAATCTGCCCCATGGTCATGCATGTGGCATTTCCATACATAGATATCCTGAGGTACGGCGGAGAGATTCCCCAGCCGGGACAGAAAAAAGGGACAGCCATTTTCTGCTGCCCTGATGTAGAAACCATCAATGTATTCAAAATCGAACGAATCGATGAAGAGAAAGAGGACTAATCAGTCTTTTCTGAAAGTTGTATAAGTGAGAATGGGTGTGGACATCATGGAACAGATGAAATTCATCCGCAGGCTTCCTGAACCAATGGAAATGAAGCAGGAAATTCCATTGAAGCCGGAATATGCAGAATTGAAGGAGAGAAGAGATAAAGAGCTTGCAGACATCATGACAGGGAAGGATGACAGATTCTTACTGATCATCGGCCCCTGCTCAGCAGATAATGAAACTGCCGTGCTCGATTACTGTGAGCGTCTTGCCAAAGCGGCAGATGAAGTCAAGGACAAATTATTCATTGTTCCAAGAGTATACACGAATAAGCCGCGCACGATAGGCAAGGGTTACAAAGGCATGCTTCATCAGCCCGATCCGGAAGGAAAGGAAAACATGATGGAAGGAATCAAAGCTATCCGCCGCATGCATGTCCGTGTCATTGAAAATACAGGATTTACCTGTGCTGAGGAAATCCTCTATCCGGAAAATCACAGATATCTCTCCGATCTACTGGCATATGGAGCCATCGGGGCGCGCTCTGTCGAGGATCAGCTTCACAGGATGATTGCAAGCGGCGTGGGGATTCCGGTCGGCATGAAGAATCCGACATCTGGCGATCTTTCTGTCATGATGAATTCCATTGAAGCTGCTCAGAATGAGCAGGATTTCCTTTTCCATGGGTGGGAAGTGCATACGACGGGAAATCCCCTGGCGCATGCTATTCTCCGCGGATATGTCAATCACTTCGGGACAAGCATGCCCAACTATCATTATGAAAACTTGCAGCATGTGATGGAAATGTACAATGAAAGATCACTGGAAAATCCTGCCATCGTTGTGGACTGCAACCATTCCAATTCCGGCAAGAAGTACATGGAGCAGATCCGTATTGCCAGAGATGTCATGGCAAGCAGAGCTTATTCTCCGGATATTCATCATCTGGTCAAAGGGCTTATGATCGAGAGCTACATCGAAGACGGAAGCCAGAAAATCGGAGAAGGGATTTATGGCAAGTCCATTACCGATCCATGCCTTGGATGGGCAAAGAGCTATGAACTGATCTTGAATCTGGCGGATCAGGTATAATACAATAAAAAAGGCTGTAAAAAACGATTTCCCGCTTTTCACAGCCTCTTTTTAGTTTTCAGATTAAAGTTTCAGTGCTCTTGCAAAGTGTTCTTTCAGGACCTTAATGGACTTCTGGAATTCTTCATTTTCTTCATCTGTCAGGTGGAGTTCAATGATGTCCTCTACACCGTCCTTACCGATCTTGACCGGAACGGAAGCAAAGCTGTCCTTGATTCCATACGGGCCGTCGAGGTAGACGGAGCAGGGGAGAATCTTGTGCTCATCATGGTAAATGGCACGGACAAGCTCAGCTGTTGCAGAAGAAACACCGAATTCAGTGCAGCCTTTCATGGAATTTTCCCAGGTGCCTTCTTCATGAACCTTGCGGAGAATTTCATCCTTGGAATCCATGTGGTAAACGTCCGGCTTTTCAGCAAGAAGTTCATCAATCGGCTTGCCTGCTACCGTGACGTGGCTCCACGGAATCATGCTCGAATCCCCGTGTTCGCCTAAGAGGTAAGCTGTGAGGGAACGGCGGTTGATTTTAAGCTGCGTGGAGAGCTGCATCTGCAGGCGGGCGGAGTCCAAAGCTGTGCCCGAGCCTATGATTTTCTGCTTTGGCCAGTCAAGCTTGTACTGCAGGTATTCGGCAATAATATCGCATGGGTTGGAAATGGAAATAATGATGCCGTCAAATCCGGATTTTTCAATGATCGGGAGGAATTCCTTGCTCGTATCGACGGCGCTGTTCATCATGTCGAGGCGGTTCTGTCCCTGAAGGCGCGGCCTGCCGGATGCATTGATGAGGATATCCGCATCTTTCATATCATCGACTGTGCCTGCATAGGCTTCGAAATGATGCGGCTGGTAACTTACGGCATCAAGCAGATCCAAAGATTCGCCTGTTGCCTTGTCATGATTGATATCATAGAAAACGACTTCGTCTGCAAGTCCCTGGACTGCAAACTGAAGGGCTAAGTGGGAGCCTACGTTGCCGGCTCCGATGATTCCGATTTTTCTGGTTTTGATTGACATAAGATTCTCTTCTCCTTTACTCCAAACGAACCAGATGGGCTGATTCAGGGTACATACCATTCTCCTGTACGAATCGTTATCAATACATAGAATACAATTATCTGTTTAATAGATAATTACAGTTATTATACTACAAGAAATTTGCGATGTATATTCCTGAAATAAAGGCAGTGAAACGAAATTTCTGAATTTCCAAGAAGCTGTAGGAAACTGATGCCTCCTTGATGTATAATATAAATGTATATGTTTTTTATTATTGAGGTGCAAAATGACTGATTTAGAAGAAATACAGAGACGCCGTACATTTGCCATTATTTCACATCCGGATGCCGGTAAAACGACATTGACGGAAAAACTTCTGCTTTACGGGGGTGCTATTCACCTGGCAGGCTCCGTAAAAGCAAGGAAAACAGCCAGATATGCAGTGTCTGACTGGATGGAAATTGAAAAGCAGCGCGGTATTTCTGTAACGAGTTCCGTACTGCAGTTTGACTATGCAGGATGCAGAATCAATATTCTGGATACGCCAGGGCATGCGGATTTCTCTGAAGATACATATCGTACACTGATGGCCGTCGACTCGGCTGTCATGGTCATCGACGTTGCAAAAGGTGTCGAAGCGCAGACAAAGAAACTTTTCAAAGTTTGCTCTGACAGAGGCATCCCGATTTTTACATTCGTCAATAAAATCGACCACTTTGGCAAGAATCCATTTGATCTGATGGCTGAAATCGAGGACGTCCTTGGCATCCGTTCCTGCCCGATGAACTGGCCGATTGGCGTAAACGGCAATTACACAGGGATTTATGACAGGGAGACAGAAATGTGCCACCTGTTCCTGAAGGACAATGCCCACGGCGTCAAGAAGCTCGAAGTTATCTCCGGCAAGATTGATGACGAAGCAATCAAATCGAATCTGACTCCGGAAATCATTGAATCTCTCGAAAGTGATCTGGAACTTCTTGATGAAGCCGGCGATCCTTTTGATGAAGAAAAAGTAAAGAAAGGGGAACTGACACCGATGTTCTTTGGCTCGGCCATGACGAACTTCGGCGTGCAGCCGTTCCTTGAAAAATACCTGCAGCTTGCTCCGCCTCCGGAACCTAGAAAAACGCTGGAAGGTTCGATTTCCCCGGAAGATCCATCCTTCTCCGCTTTCGTTTTCAAAATCCAGGCGAATATGGATCCCAAGCATCACGACAGAGTCGCATTCATGCGCATCTGCTCCGGCATTTTCGAAAAGGGCGCAAGCGTCCTTCACCGCCAGAGCGGCAAGATGCTCCGCCTGTCCCAGCCGCAGCAGTTCCTTGCCACGGAAAGACAGACCGTCGAAAAAGCATACCCGGGTGATATCATCGGTATTTTTGATACAGGCGAACTTGGTGTGGGAGATACAGTCTGTGAGAAGAAGCATCCTGTCACATTCATTGATTTCCCTGTATTCCCGCCGGAACTCTTTGCCCGGATTTCCCCGGAAAGCAGCATGAAGAGAAAGCAGTTCCTGAACGGCGTAGGACAGCTTGCCCAGGAAGGCGCCATTCAGGTTTACAAGCAGCCGTATATCATGGAATCCTTCATTATCGGTGCTGTCGGCCAGCTCCAGTTTGAAGTCATGAAGTACCGTCTTGAAAATGAATACAATGTAACTGTAAATCTGGATCTTATGGAATATACGACAGCCCGCTGGACGGAAGGCGATGTTCCGCCGGAAGAACTGATTGGCATCGACAATGCACTTGTCGTATACGACAGAAGGGAACGTCCGGTATACCTGCTTCCAAATGCATGGCAGGCAGGATGGCTCGAACAGAGAAATCCGAAGGTCAAATTCCTTGAAAGCCCGCCTGTAGGAGTGGCAGAACTGGAAGGAAACTGATCAAGGCGGATCGAATAAAAAAAGGAGCAGTGGAATGCAGCAATGCATGATCCACGGCTCCTTTTTTTATTGAAATTGAGAGAATTCACGCTTTAGCGCCTATATCTGAAATAAAAATATATACAGGCTCATTAAAATTATATATAATATACCAAAACGCTGAAACAGAGAATGATAGATATGAACTAAACGGGGCGGTGAGTATGGCAAGAAGAAAAGGTTTGAAACAGTGGGACAAAATATCAACAGAAGGCTGGATGACGCTTTTAGGCGATAATGCTGTCATGAGCCAGCTGATGATGAGAATATTCTCCAAGCTCTACTATACCCCGGATTATACAGACAATGCGAAGAATATTGCAGAAGCTCTTTATATGGAATACCGTGCCCTGAATGCAGGCGTCGGCTGGGCAGGAAACAAGATCAAGAGCCTGTATGAAGAAGGAAAGCTGGCTAAGAACAGCGAGGCTGATGGAGCGGAAGAAACAGGCAGCGAAGACGCTGCCGGCGAAGGGGCTCTAAAAGCAGATGCCGCACCTAAGAAAAGAGCCCCCTGGGAGTATGTCTTTGATGGTTCTGAAAGTGAAGACGGCACTTATTTCTGGATTTTGAAACCGGAAGCCGTCCGTGCTTACCGCGAACTTGTTGAAGCCGATATCTGGGGCGGAGAAGCTATCCGAAGATTCCTCGATGAGGACGTATCAGCGGCCGGAGTGGAAGGAAATCTTTTTTCAAAGCCATCTGAAACAACAGTAGGAAGAATCCGCCGCTATCTTGATGAAGAGCATACCTTTCACCGCAAATCCTTTGGTGAACATCCGAGGTGCACCGTTTGCGGAGCAGAAAGACTTTCTTTATTGAGAGCCGTTCCCTGCGGAGATGATGACTTCAACCATAAGGGTCTCGTCTTCTGCCCGACGCATGGGTCACTGTTTGCAGCGCATTTGATTACATTTAATGACAGGGGAGAACTCCTGATATCCGACCGCCTGACAGATAAGGAGAAATCTCTTTTCAATCTGACAGAAGGCATGCAGGCAGTAAACCCGTTCAGCCGCCGCAGGATGGCTGTACATAGAAGAATTTTTAATCAGGAAGGCAGGAAGCACAAATGATTTTATCCGGAAGAGAAATCGTTCGGCATATGGGTGAGGAAATAATCATTGATCCGTTTGATCCCAAAAAGATAAATCCCAACAGTTACAATCTGACACTGTCCGATGAGCTTATGGTTTATGACAATCATGAGCTGGATATGAAAAAGAAGAATACCGGACACCTCCTCCATATACCGGAAGAAGGAATTCTTCTTGAACCAAACAAGCTCTACCTGGGAAGAACAAGAGAATATACAAAGACGAAGTGCTTTGTGCCGATGCTGGAAGGAAGATCTTCTATCGGACGGCTTGGTCTCTTCATCCACGTTACGGCAGGGTTCGGCGATGTAGGATTCTCAGGCTACTGGACACTTGAAATGTTCTGCGTGCAGCCGATCCGCATCTATGCAGGAGTAGAGATCTGCCAGATCTATTTCCATACGGTTCTTGGCGAAGCTGATACGTATGATCAGGGAAAATATCAAAATAATACAGGAATTCAGCCCAGCCTCCTTTACAAAGATTTCGAAAAGTAGTATTATCAGAATAACTTTATAGCACATAAAGCAAAGAAGCTTGCAGCAGATGTACGGTTCCCGTATGTCTCGCTGCTTTTTTATTTCTCTGCAGTGCACAAATGTTTCCGGAGGCACAAGAGCAAACTACAGCACCAGTGCTTTCTAAGAGAACCAAGGAGGTCGACAGTTATGAAAAAGGCAATGAAGAAATTGATGGTAGCAGGTGTCCTTTGCATGGCAGGTGCTGCATTCCTGGCAGGCTGCGGAAGCGATAGTTCTTCTGGCGGCAAACAGTTCCTGAACATCGCAACCGGCGGTACAGCAGGCACCTATTATCCTCTGGGCGGCGCATTAGCTGAAATCCTGAACCAGAACATCAAAGGGATGAACGCTTCCGCACAGTCCACCGGCGCATCCGTAGCTAACGTCAATATGCTGAAAGACGGATCCGTTGATATCGCTTTCATCCAGAACGATATTGCTTACTACGCAGCAAATGGCAAGGAAATGTTCAAAGACAATAAAGTGGATTCCCTCCGCGGTCTTGCAGCTCTCTATCCGGAAACAGTTCAGTTCGTTACAACCCAGGACAAGGGAATTAAGACAATTGCCGACCTGAAAGGCAAGAAAGTAGCAGTCGGCGCATCCGGCTCCGGTGCTGAAGCCAATGCACGCCAGATTCTGGAAGCTTATGGAATCACATACAATGATATTGATGTACAGTACCTCTCCTTCGGCGAAGCAGTCGATGCTCTGAAGGATGGCAACGTTGATGCAGGCGTCGTTGTAGCAGGCTTCCCGACAGCAGCTGTACAGGACCTTGCTGCTAACAAATCTGCTGCTATCGTTGATATCGATCCGAAGATTTCTGATCAGCTGATGCAGAAATATCCATACTACACCAAGATGGTCATTCCGAAGGGCACTTATCCTGGACAGACAGAAGACGTCAATACTGTAGCTGTTAAGTGCGTCATCGTCGGAACAACAAAACTCAGCGATGAAATGGGCGGAGAAATCGTCAAAGCTCTCTACACGCATCTCGACCGCATGAAAGCAGCTCACGCCGTAGGCAAGTACATTACGAAGGACACCGCTCTGGAAGGTATGTCCATTCAGATGAACGCCGGTGCTGAAAAGTATCTGAAGTCTAACTAAAGGGTCATCTCATTACGCCGATTCTTTAAAAAGGAAGGAGGGGGAACGGACTCTGCGGGGCAGGGTCCGTTCTCACTTTAATGAGAAAGCAGAAAAATGGGAAATTAGAAACAGTCCTGATTGTTTTCGGGCTGATTATCTGTCTGGTTATTGCTGTCGGAGGATGGATTATCCGGCAGCCATACCTGTTCGGACAAACCTCGGACGGATTTATCATCAGGCAGAGAGTGGAAGCAGGAACACCCGTAACGCTGGTTTATAGACATTCCGTACAGAAGACGATGATTTATGAATATCTGGAAGTCAATAAAGCAACGGAAGGATTCGTCCTGAAGTCCACCAAGTACCAATCGCTGGGAGTTGGCCTGCCATTCTCACAGGGAGATGGTGATTTCAGGGAAGAAGACGGCTGGTTCATCATGGATAACATGAACCGCAATTTCCCGGAATTATCGATTAGAAATGGTGTAACCAATGAAGAGAAGGTCTATGTGGGAGATAAGGAATATGAGCTGTCAAAGCTGATGCCTCTGGGAAAAGAACTTCATCTCTACGTAGCGCCTCTTTACAAAGGTTGGTATATGAAAAAAGAAATTAGGAGCTGATACTCTTGGATGAATTAAAGAAAAATGGGACGAATCCGCCGAATGATACAGAACCCATAAACGGGGAGCTCACAGATGAACTCCAAAAGAAGCTCAAGGAATTGGATAAGGAATCCAATACCGTAGAGTACTCTGGCATCTTCGGGAAAATCATTGCAGCAATCTGCATTTGCTTCTCCCTCTTCCAGATCTACACAGGGATTTTTGGTACATTAGATGCCATGATCCAGAGATGTATCCACTTGTCGTTCGGTCTCTGCCTGGTGTACCTGCTCTGCCCGACAAAGAAGGAATGGATCAAAGACGGGAAATTCCACTGGCTTGATGTGGGACTTGCCATTCTGGCCATGGTTCCGCCGGTATACATCCTTGTCAATTACCAGCAGCTCATCCTCCGCGCCGGCACCGTAACGCCACTTGATACGGTCATTGGCACGCTGGGGATTGTCATGGTCATTGAAGCAGCAAGACGTATCGTCGGACTGCCGATTGTCATCGTCGTACTGTGCTTCCTGGGATTCGGCTTTTTTGGGCCGTACATGCCCGGACCATTGGCACACAGGGGACTTTCCCTGCAGCAGATGGTCGGACACCTCTTCTTTACGACGGAAGGCGTATTCGGTATTCCGCTGGGCGTATCCTCAACATTTATTTTCCTGTTTATCCTCTTTGGTGCATTCCTGGAAAAGACAGGCCTTGGCAAATTCTTCATTGATATTGCGAACGCCATTGCAGGCTGGGCATCCGGTGGTCCGGCAAAAGTTGCCGTACTTTCCTCTGCTCTCCAGGGCACCATTTCCGGATCTTCCGTTGCAAACGTTGTAGGTTCCGGCTCCTTCACCATTCCGATGATGAAGAAACTGGGTTACCATAAGAACTTTGCAGGCGCCGTAGAAGCTGCCGCTTCCACAGGCGGCCAGCTGATGCCTCCTATCATGGGCGCAGCTGCATTCCTGATGGCTGAATTCGTTGGTATTCCTTACATGGAAGTCGTTAAAGCGGCTGTCGTACCAGCTATCCTTTACTTCCTTGGCGTTTTCCTTGGCGTTCATTTTGAAGCAAAGAAACACCATCTGGAAGGAACGCCCAGAAGCGAACTTCCGCCATGGGGCAAAATCATGAAAGAAGAAGGCCATCTGGCTATTCCGCTGATTGCCATCATCGGGCTTCTTGCTTCCGGCTATACACCAATGAAAGCAGCTCTTGCAGGTATCTTCATTTCCATTGCAACAGCTATGCTTAGAAAAAATACCCGCATGAGCTTCTATGACATTGTAGACGGCCTCATCAAGGGTGCCAGAGGCGCTTTAGGCGTACTCGTAGCGTGCGCCGCTGCAGGTATGATCATCGGCGTTGTTACAAAGACAGGTGTCGGCCTGAAACTGGCTTCCGCACTCGTTACTGTTGCTGCAGGCAACTTCATGCTTCTCCTGTTCTGCACCATGCTCACTTCCCTGATCCTCGGGATGGGCGTTCCGACAACAGCAAACTACGTTATTACATCCACAATCGCTGCTCCAGCCCTGATTCAGCTTGGCGTTCCTACGCTGGCAGCGCACATGTTCGTATTCTACTTCGGTATCATTGCGGATATCACTCCGCCGGTTGCTCTGGCAGCATATGCTGGCTCTGCAATTTCAGGAGGTGACCCGCTGAAAACGGGCGTGAATGCATCAAAGCTGGGCATAGCCGCGTTTATCATTCCATATGTATTCGTTCTGTCTCCGCAGCTGCTTGGCATAGGAGCCACCTTTACGAGTGTTCTCATGACGACGACAACTGCCATCATCGGCATGATTGGTATTTCGGGAGCTATGATCGGCCAGTTCTATACCAGGGCAAATGTATTTGAACGTTTGATCCTGGCTGCAGGCGGCCTCTGCCTGATTGATCCTCATGGCCTGACAGATCTCATCGGCGTTGCACTTCTTGTAGGCGTAGGCGTCATGCAGTGGTTCAGAAGTAAAAAAGAAAAAGCATAAAAGCATAATAAAAAGCGTGTCCAATGCGGCACGCTTTTTATTATGCTCTGTTGATGATGAACTATTTTTCTTCTGTCTCGGAAGGCTCGCTGCTTTCCTGCGTGGTCTTATCCTTCTGGAGGAGCTCTTCATTTTCATTCCAGGGGAAATGGATATGAGGCGCCACACTGTTGAAGAAGTGCGGGAAATGAACGGTATCATCCCTTGCGTCCTTAGGTACGAAGACGGGAAGGCAGGCTGGAAGAATTTCAAGGTCAATAGGAAATTTTGGCCCCTTGTCGCCGTCAACGTTTGTCCAAAGTACATCATTTTCGTCAATGGAAATATGAGCCTTCTTCAAGCTGACAACGGTGACGAAGTCAGGACCCATCTGAATGCCTGCCAGAAGCTTTGGCGCCTGGCGGATGGCAAGAAGCCATTCGAAATCATGGAACAGGCAGAGCTTTATGACGCCCTTGTTCCTGTCTTCCGGCGGGATCAGGTTGCGGAAGCTCCCTGCTGAGTCAGTCAGCATGGCCGCAATTAAAGGAGAGAAGACCTGAATGACAGTGCCGTCGTCTTCTTCAATTCTGAAGTGATACGATTTCTGGCGGTTCAGGACCTGCATTCCCTTCATGAAGTAGGCAAGAGAACCAAAGAGTGTCTTTTCTTTGATGGTGACTTCTCCTACGGCTTCCGATAAGAGGCCTGCAGCAACGACATTGATGAAGTAGCGGTCATTTATCTTGCCGACGTCGATATTCGTTTTTACAGCCGTTTCAAGCATCCGTATAGCACCTTTTGGCGAGCGGGGGATGTGAAGGGCACGCGCCAGATCATTTACCGTACCGAAAGGGATGAATCCAAAGGCGGATTTCCCTCCAACAGGAACCATTCCGTTGATGGTTTCATTGATTGTGCCGTCGCCTCCCATGCAGATGATGTCATGGCCTTTTTTAGCGGCAATTTCAGCAAAATGTGTGGCATCTCCCGGTTTTTCCGTGAGCTTTATGGTAATGTCCTCAAACCGTTTTGACAGCACGGAGTGCAGCAAGGGTATGTACTTGGGGGCACGCTCACGCCCTGAAGTAGGGTTGACGATGACAGTACACTGTCCTGATTTTTCCATAAATTTACTCTCCCGAATGACTGCGGAATTGGGACCGCAGTTTGTTGATCTTATGCTTATTATATCAAATCATCATGGATTGTTGATACAAACATTTTACAAAAGGTCATTTCCCGGAAGTAAAATGCAGGGGCAGATATGGATTGTCTTACTCAAGATATAGCCTTATAATTCAAATAAGCTAAATTATTTCTTGACCCAATATAGAAAGATCTTCACGGAGGTTAGTTATGAAAGAACTTATTGTCAGGCAGTATATTGCAGATGCATTTACTGACACCGTTTTTAAAGGGAATCCTGCAGCCATTTGCCTGCTCCAGAATTGGATTTCTGATGAAATGATGCAAAATATCGCCAAAGAAAATCGCTTGTCAGAGACAGCATTTACTGTCAAAAAAGATCAGGATTATGAACTTAGATGGTTCACACCGGGCGGCGAAATAGATCTTTGCGGTCATGCTACCTTGGGAACGGCTTACATCCTCTTTAATTTTATAGAAAAGGATAGGGAAGATATCGTATTTCATACGATGAGCGGCAATCTGACTATCCATAGGAATGGGGATATTTATGAAATGGACATGCCGGCTTATGAGCTGAAAGAAATCCCGGTGACCGATGAGATGGAAAAAGCTGTCGGCATCCGTCCCAAAGAAGCCTGGATGGGCCGCGATCTGGTATGCGTTTTAGACAATGAAGAGAATGTCGTCCATGCAAAAATTGATCAGGAGGCAGTCCTGAAGCTGGATGGACTCTTACTGCATATCACTGCTAAAGGAAAAAGTTATGACTGCGTAACCAGGAGCTTTGCGCCGAAACTTTTAGTTGATGAAGATCCAGTCTGTGGCTCTGGCCATTGTCATGTCATACCTCTGTGGGCAGAAAAGCTTGGGAAAGGTAAATTGACAGCATGGCAGGCTTCCGAGAGAAGCGGTGTCCTTTACTGCCAGATGAAAGGGAAGCGGGTTATTCTTGGCGGTAAAGCGGCAATTTATTCAGAAGGATATATCCACATTCCTGAAGAATAAGGATTCCCTTTTATACGGGAATAAGCCGTGACGAGCGGTACGTGCATTGTATTTCATTTTTCCTTTGCTGATGCTGCGGTTGCTGCTAAAAAAGCATCTCATGTAATCTTTCCATGTTTTTTATTCAGTTCCCCAATTTTCCCAAATAAACTCTGCCAGGTGGGAAGGATAAGATGAAATGCTTCATCTGCTGTAAAGGGGAATCATTTTCGAACTTCATAAGGTACTTTATTGTCAGGCTGGATTGCAATAGTAGATTATATAGCAAAAATAAGAACTGAATAATAGTATACATTATAAATGTTTTACTCTAACATGATAAAGAAAGTTTAAGATAAAAAAGCTTGACAAGGCAAAATAATCGGATTATGATATACACATTCAAACAATCAAACAGCCAGAACAAGCGATGAGCAAGACAAAAGGTCTGTTGCAGTGTTCCTCAGAGAGCCGGTGTATGGTGCAAACCGGTGGACAGCAATATTCATAATATCCCTTGCGAGCTCTGGATCCGAAATAAGTAGGAGCCGGCGTTCATTCACGTTACGAATAGATTGCTAAGTATAATGTAGGGTGGTACCGCGATACGTCGCCCCTATCTTCGTAGGAAGATAGGGCTTTTTTTGTACCTGTTCCATAGTATTTAGCACATGAGTGATAAACCGGAGTGGTACCGCGCAATGCGCCCTCGCAGGCAATATTTTTATGTCTGCGGGGTTTTGTTTTACTTCATCGGTTGGAAGGCTGGGATTAAAAAGTATTTTGAGAGGAAGAGGGAGACATTATGCAGAAGAAATGGTTCAAGGGAATGGCTGCTGTCATGGCAGCAGCAGCACTGGCCGGTGCATTTGCAGGATGCGGCGGAGACAAGAAAGCTGCCCAGAGCGGCGCAGCAGGACAGACAGTTAAATTCGGATTTGTAACTGCATATACAGGCCCCGGCGCAGCTTACGGCCAGGCTATGAAGGAAGGCGTTGATCTCGCTGTCGAAGAAATCAACAAAGATCCGAAGACAAAGATGAAGATCGATCTCGTAACTTACGATACCAAGCTGAACAAGGCAGAAGCAATCAATGCTGTCAAGAAGTGCATTGAACAGGATAAAGTCCTCGCTATTGAAGGTCCGATGACATCTGGCGAAATGTTTGCTGCAGGTCCCGTTGCCCAGCAGTCCAAGGTCGTTGCCTTTGGTACCGGCACCACAGCTCCTGGCATCACCGATCTTGGCGACTACATTTTCCGTAATGCTATCCCAGGCAAACTCGCAATTCCGGTTACTGTACAGAAAGCTTATGACAAGCTTGGCTTCAAGACCGTTGCTGTCATGTACTCCAACAACAATGACCAGATGGTCGGCGAAAACAAGATTTATCAGGACGTATTCAAGCAGCTGGGCGTCAATGTCGTAGATACTGAAACTTTCGCTGATAAAGATACAGACTTCTCTGCACAGCTGACAAAGATTCAGGCAGCTAATCCGGATGTCATCGCTATTGCAGGCCTCTATCAGGAAGGCGCTCTCATCGTCAAGAAAGCTCGTGAAATGGGAATGACCCAGCCGATCATCGGCAACAACGGCTTCAACAGCCCTGCATATATCCAGCAGGCAGGCGATGCTGCTAACGGCACACTTGTAGCTACCCCGTGGAACCCGGAACGCAAGAGCGACAAGGCTCAGGCATTCCGCAAGGCATATGTTGCCAAGTACGGACATGAACCAGATCAGTTCGCTGCTCAGGCTTACGATGCTATGTACGTTATGCACCAGGCTGCTGAACAGTCCGGCACAACAACAGACCGCAAGAAGTTCCGTGATACACTGGCTAAGATCAAAGACTTCGAAGGCGCTACCGGCAAATTCCAGTTTGACGAACACCGCGATCCGAAGATGGATCTGGACGTTCTGCAGGTCAAAGACGGAAAGTGGGTACCGTTCGCTTAACAGGTCAGGAACTCCCTTTTCTGAAATAATCCATGAAAGAAGCACTGGAGGATGACTCCGGTGCTTTTTTCATGGAAATTTTCAAAAAAACTGGACTATTGAAAGAACCGAACCGATATTCTATAATAGAAAGACGGAATATTTATTTGGTGAAAATAAGTTTGGCGCTGGAAATGAGAAAAACGTACATATGCATTGATTTGAAGAGCTTTTATGCTTCTGTAGAGTGCGTAGCCCGCGGCCTTGATCCCTTTTCTTCCAACCTGGTTGTCGCAGATCCCGGAAGGGGACATGGCGCACTCTGCCTGGCGGTAAGCCCTGCCATGAAGACGAGAGGAGTCAGAAACCGCTGCCGTCTTTTTGAAATTCCTCCGGAAATGAAGTACATCGCGGCGCTTCCCCGGATGAGACAGTATATGGAGGTATCTTCTGATATCTACGAAAATTACCTGAAAATCTTCAGAAGGGAAGATATATATGCATATTCCATTGATGAATGCTTCATTGACGTCACATCCTATCTGCCACTGTATCGTATGAACGGGCGACGCATGGCGCTTTTTCTGATGAAATCCATTTTTGTGAAAACAGGCATCAGTTCTTCAGCCGGGATCGGAAGCAATATGTTTCTGGCAAAGGTCGCAATGGATGTCCTGGCAAAGCACAATGCCGAACGTGCGGCAGTCCTTGATGAAGACAGTTTTAAAGAGGAAATCTGGCATCACAGGCCCATCACGGATATTTGGGGAATCGGAACACATATGGCGACAAGACTGGCTAAATACGGCATCTTTGATCTGTATGGCATCACGAAAGTCAATGAATCGCTTCTCTATAAGGAGTTCGGGAAGAGGGCAGAGTACCTGATCGATCATGCATATGGGAGGGAACCCTGCACCATTTCGGATATCCATAGTTACACGCCGGCTGCGAGGTCTCTTTCCAACGGGCAGGTACTGTTTAAGGATTATGATTATGAAAGTGCAAGGCTTCTTACAGGTGAAATGGCAGAAGTCCTTATCCAGCAGCTTTTAGAAAAGAATCTGGTGGCGGAGGGGATATCCCTTCATGTCGGATATTCAGGAAATGAAAGGAGAGGAAACGGAGGCAGCAAGAAACTGGAGACACCTACGGATATACCTAAGGATATATGGGCGGCATTTGACCGGCTGTATGTAGAAAAAGTCAGGGAAGAGATCCCGATAAGGACAGTCAGCCTATGCCTGGAAAATGTCAGGAAAGCAGAAGAGGTGCCAAGGATTATGTCTTTATTCAGAAGCAGTGAGGAGGAGGACAGGGACAAAGAGCTGGAACGGGTGATGATCCAGGTAAAAAGAGAATTTGGGAAAAATGCGCTGCTCCGCGGTTTCAATTATGCGCCGGGAGCCATGCAGCAGACAAGAAACGGACTGGTAGGAGGACATCATGAGTGATAAGAAAAGAGCCGTGCAGTTTCTTCCCTTTAACGGACTGCGCGGATATGATGAAATGATCAGGGAAAAACGGAAGATAAAGGAACCAAAGAAGGAAATATCAGAAAGAAGGGCAGCCTTTCTTGACCTGATGATCAGAAGCATGAGCAGGGGAGATTTGATCCGTTGCATCTTCTATAAAGAAGATCATTATGAGGAAGAAAGCGGAATTGCTTCAAAAGTTGATGAAATAAAAAAAGAAATCGTAGTGAATGACAAAACGATTCCTTTTTCAGACATATGGGAACTCCATGACTGGGGAAGGGCAAAATAAAAGAGGCTGTGGCAAAATGATTGCACATTTTGTCACAGCCTCTTTTTGATTTAAACAATCCTCAGAGCGTTTGGAATCCTTACCGTACCCAGATGCTCAGACATATCCATGTAGAACTCTACATCCGCATAAAACGTGTCCATGACCTCGTTGAACGGGACATGATAGTCTTTGCTGAAGGAATATTCCAGATAGTAGGGAGCCCATCCTGCCTTCATAAAGAAGAATTTCATGGGATTGATTCCTTCCGCAGGCTGAAGATTTGCTGCATCAAGAAGTTCTTCTCCTGTTACTTCCCTGAATCCGAAATAGGATGTAATGGAAAGGACGAGAAGACGCAGCTTGTAATCCTTTTCCAGCAAATTCAATACATCCATATTGATTGTGAGCTTGTCTGCAATTTTTCGGATTTCCGCTTCCTTTGCCAGATATTCTTCCTCTGTCAAATCAATGGAAAATCCATCCTTTAATTCATGAAGCAGACCTTTCTTTTCTGAAACGGCATCAGTACTCATCGTGACAGCCTCCTTTGGAAAATATGAGCGATTGCGAAATGATGACTTCCTTGTATTCTCTTACCCTCATCGTAACATAACGGGAGAAAAGCGGCAAATGAATGGCAGTGATAAGGAATCAATAAAAAATCCTGCAGGGCCGTACCCCGCAGGATTTCTTATTCAGCATTATAGAGCATGTGCCTGCATAGCAGACTTCAGATCCTTATTTCTGTTCAGCAGCTTTTTTAGCTTCGATTTCCAGATCGTAGGATTTCTGGATACGTACATAGTTTTCTCTGCGCTGGAGGGCATCTCTTTCGGTCTTTTCGAAAAGTGCTTCTGCTTCTTCAGGGAAGAGTTTTGCCAGGGAGGAGTAACGGACTTCGCCCATGAGGTATTCTCTGAAGTTGCCCTTCGGTTCACGGCTGTCGAGATGGAACGGGTTCTTTCCTTCTTTGAGAAGAGTCGGGTTGTAGCGCCAGTTGCACCAGTAACCGCATTCTACAGCGCGTTTCTCTTCAGCAGAGGACATGCCCATTCCGGCTTTCAGGCCGTGGTTGATGCATGGAGAGTATGCAATGATCAGGGACGGTCCCGGATATGCTTCTGCTTCTGCAATAGCCTTGAATGCCTGGTTCATGTCAGCGCCAAGAGCAATCTGAGCTACATAGATGTATCCATAGGAAACAGCAATCATGCCGAGATCTTTCTTCTTTGTCTTCTTGCCGGAAGCTGCAAATTTTGCAATGGCAGCAGCCGGTGTGGACTTGGAGGACTGTCCGCCGGTGTTGGAGTAAACTTCGGTATCGAGAACGAGGACATTGACGTCTTCGCCGGATGCAAGAACCTGATCGAGGCCGCCGAAGCCGATATCATAAGCCCAGCCGTCGCCGCCGAAGATCCACTGGCTCTTCTTGATGAAGTGGTCTTTCAGTTCAAGGAGATCCTTGTATTCCGGATGAGCGGAGACTTCTGCTTCCAGAGCGCTTTCAAGTGTTTCAGCGCGGAGACGTGTGCCTGCGCCTACATCCTTCTTGTCAAGCCATTCTTCCATAGCTTCTTTGACATCGCCGGTTGCGGAAGGAAGAGCATCTGTAATTCTCTGAACAAGGCGGTCACGGAGTTTCTGTTCGCCGAGGTGCATGCCAAGACCGTATTCAGCGTTGTCTTCGAAGAGGGAGTTAGCCCATGCAGGACCCTGTCCGCGAAGGTTCTTTGTATATGGCATGGACGGGGAGCTTGCACCGTAAATGGAGGAGCAGCCTGTAGCATTGGCAATGACCATGCGATCACCGAACAGTCTGGTTACCATATTGATATAAGGTGTTTCGCCGCATCCTGCGCAAGCGCCGGAGAATTCGAAGTAGGTCGGTTCAAAGGCAGTGCCTCTGGCGGTTGTCTTTCCGATCGGGTTCGTTCTTTCCGGAAGCTTCATTGCATAATCCCAGAGATTCTGCTTGGAAATCTGGGTATCAAGCGGTTTCATGACAAGAGCTTTCTTCGGAGCCGGGCATACGTTAGCGCAGATGCCGCAGCCATAGCAGTCTTCCTGATCGATAATGATGCGGAACTTGAGGCCTTTGACTGGTCCTCTGAATTCCTTGACGATGAATCCTTCAGGAGCAGCTTCTGCTTCTTCTTCTGTAACGAGTACAGGACGGATTGTTGCATGTGGGCAGACGATAGCGCACTGGTTGCATTCGATGCAGTTTTCAGCAATCCATTCAGGAACGTTGATAGCAGCGGTCGGGCGTTCATACTTGGAAGTGCCGGACGGGAATGTGCCGTCTTCCATGCCGGTGAAGGTGGAAACAGGGAGATCATCGCCTTCCTGACGGTTCATGACATCGCAGACGTTCTTTACGAAATCAGGACGTTCTACTCTGGCAATGGAGCCTCCGGTTGTTGCGTGAGCCCATTCTTCAGGAACCGGTACTTCAACAATGCCCTGCATGCCTGCATCAACAGCGCGGTTGTTCATGTCAACGACATCCTGGCCCTTCTTGCCGTAGGAGTGTTCGTTGGATTCCTTCAGGTATCTGATGCTGTCTTCATCAGGAATGATGTGGGTCAGATGGAAGAATGCAGACTGCATGATCATGTTGATGCGTCCGCCAAGGCCGATTTCCTTTGCAATTTCAAATGCATCGATGATGTAGAATTTTGCGTGGAGAGCAGCGAGTTTTCTCTTCATGCCGACCGGGAGGACTCTGTCGAGATCTTCTTTTCTCCATGTGGAGTTCAGGAGGAAGATGCCGCCTGGCTTGAGTCCGCGGAGAAGGTCATACTTGTAAATGTAGGATGGGCGGTGGCAGGCAATGTAGTCTGCTTTGCTGATCAGGTATGGTCTTCTGATCGGATCCGGTCCGAAACGGAGGTGGGAGATTGTTACGCCGCCGGATTTCTTGGAATCATAAGCGAAGTAGCCCTGTGCATAGAGGTCAGTGTGGTCGCCGATGATCTTGATGGCGCTCTTGTTTGCGCCGACGGTGCCGTCAGAACCGAAGCCCCAGAATTTGCAGGATACAAGCTTGCTTGGCATTTCCGGTACAGGAACCGGTGCCAGAGAGAGGTTTGTCACATCGTCGTTGATGGACAGTGTAAAGTTGTGGCGCGGTGTTTCTTCCTTGAGGTGTTCATAGACAGCCATGATGTCTTCCGGAACAACGTCCTTGGAACCAAGGCCGTAACGTCCGCCGCATACCTTGATGGAACGGCCGGAAGAAGCGATGGCGCTGACAACGTCAAGATACAGCGGTTCGCCGATGGCACCCGGTTCTCTTGTCCTGTCGAGGACAGCAATCTTCTTGACTGTATCCGGAATCTGGGACAGGAAATGCTTGACGGAGAACGGACGGAAGAGGTGGACGTTCAGTACGCCTACCTTTTCGCCATGTGCATTAAGGGCGTCTGTGACATCTTTGCAGATATCCGTGACAGAGCCGATGGCAATGACGATGCGGTCAGCATCCGGAGCACCATAGTAGTCAAAGAGGTGATATTCTCTGCCGGTGATAGCGCTGATCTTGTCCATGTAGCCCTGAACGATGTCAGGAAGTGCATTGTAATAGGGGTTTGCGGATTCGCAGTGCTGGAAGTAGACATCCGGATTTTCTGCTGTGCCGCGGATGACCGGGTGATTCGGGTTCAGAGCTCTTGCTCTGAAATCAGCCAGTGCTTCCTGATCGATGAGAGGAGCCAGTTCATCATAATCCAGGACTTCAATCTTCTGGATTTCATGGCTTGTACGGAAACCATCGAAGAAGTTGATGAAAGGAACGCGGCCTTTGATGGCAGCCAGATGAGCGACGCCGGAAAGATCCATGATTTCCTGTGCGTTAGCTTCAGCCAGCATAGCGCAGCCGGTAGCTCTTGCACTCATGACATCCTGATGATCGCCAAAAATGGACAAAGCATGGTTGGCCAGTGCACGGGCAGCGATATGGAAAACGCCCGGAAGAAGTTCGCCAGCTACTTTATACATGTTTGGAAGCATGAGGAGCATGCCCTGCGATGCTGTATAGGTAGTAGTCAGCGCACCGCTCTGCAGAGAGCCGTGGAATGCGCCGGATGCGCCGCCTTCGGACTGCATTTCAACAACATGTACGGTGTCGCCGAAAATGTTTTTCTTTCCGTGTGCGGACCATTCATCTACCACTTCAGCCATCGGAGAAGAAGGGGTAATTGGATAAATAGCAGCTACTTCTGTGAAAGCGTAGGAAATATACGCAGCAGCTGTATTGCCATCCATTGTTTTTACTTTTCTCACAAATAAACACTCCTTTTTCTTTACAGAAAAATCTGGGCTTTCAGACTTTTCCTAAAATGCCCTCAAGAGGGACATATGCACAATGGAAGCAGCAGATGAAGCAGAAAAGAGCTTGAAAGGCCCTGGTGATGGATCATTTCACTCATTCGTGAACACATGCCTTTTTTATACTCTGAAAAACAACCTCAAGCCGCTGATTCTCTTGCAAGAACCCTGAAAATTATGTACAATGATTTTATGATAAATTTGCATAGGTATCCAGCGTTTTACTCAGCCAGAGTTATGCAAAACATTGCGCTTTTTCAGGGTGCATCTAGCAGAGGTAGATACATTATTATTATAAGATAAACTCAATTATTCCACAAGAAGAATTGGCCCCGGGCGCATGCATTCAATTGCTTTCCTATGATAAAGAAAAGCATATACGGAAACAGGAGGAATATGCCATGGACTATCGTCACCTGAAGTATTTTATGGAAGTGGCGGAGCAGAAGAGCTTCAGCAAGGCGGCCAGAAATTTGCACATTTCACAGTCTGCAATCAGCCGTATGATCAAATCACTTGAAGAAGAGCTGGGGGTTACGCTCTTTATCAGAAATGCGAAGACTGTAGAAATCACAGCTCCTGGAACCATCTTCCTGAACTATGCTAAGCGCTGCTTGTTTGTTTTTGAACATTTGAAATCAGACTTTGAAAACGAATTCAATCTGAAGCAGGATACGATTGAGATCGGACTTCCGCCTATTACGGATGCCCATGTATTCGCAAAGCTTCTGGGTGAATTCAAGAAAACATATCCGCAGATTGCCATCAAATTGTATGAACATGGTTCCAAAGTCATTGAATCATCCGTTCAGGAAGGCGTCATTGATGTAGGCATCATCTGCACCATCCCGAATAAGGATTTTGAATCTTTCTTCCTTTCTGAAGATGAGATGTGCGTCGTCATGCCAAAGGGCTATCCGCTGGAAGAACACAAGGAAGTCCCGATGAAACTTCTGGCAGACTATCCGCTCGTTCTTTACCGTGATGATTTCAATCTTCATGACGACATTCTTGCCAACTGCAAGAAGATCGGATTCACTCCGAAGGTTGTATTTGAAACCAGCCAGCGTGAATTGATGCTGCAGACCGTCATGAGCGGACTTGGCGTTGCCATCCTTCCTTCCCGCCTTTGCCCGGCAAACAGCGAAAACAGCAAGGTTGTCACCCGTGTCATGACAGAACCGCGCATGACGCATCATCTCTATGCGATCTGGAAGAAAGGCCGCTACCTGTCCAGAGCAGCCCGTTTATGGATCGAATTCACCAAGGATCATCTGACACTTCTGAATGTAGATACAAAACTGGATGAAGGCATAAAGGAATAAAGTATCCGTGAGCAATTGGAAAGCTAAAATCGGCTGGAAGGATAAGAAGTATTTATACCTTGCACTGATCGCCCTGACGGGAATGACGATTTACCAGCAGGTTCTGATTACGGATCTGCAGACAAGGATGATGAATATAGAAGCCTCCCGCTATGATGATCAATTGAATGATATCCGCTGGGAAGCAGAAAAAGCGCTGGAAGAAAACAAGGAACAGCAGAAGGATATTCTTCACCTGCAAAAACACAGCTCAGAAGACCGTTTCCATATTATGGAAATGCAGTGGGATATGTACGGCAAGGGAGATCAATAAAATTCCCCGGCAGACTGCATGGCAGGATGCCGGGAATTTTTATTTTCAAAGCAGGGGAAAAAGTGCTGAATGGAGCGGTTTGACCGCATCCTAAAGAGTTCTTTAATTACGCTTGACAAATTTAGCATTAATGGGTATACTATTCAAGTAACTTACGTGCGGCCCGGTGGTGTAGTGGTCTAACATGCCGCCCTGTCACGGCGGAGATCGTCAGTTCAAATCTGATCCGGGTCGCCACTTATTTTTGCCTCGGTAGCTCAGTTGGTAGAGCAAAGGACTGAAAATCCTTGTGTCAACGGTTCGATTCCGTTCTGAGGCACCATATCTATGCGGCTGTGGCGGAATGGCAGACGCGCTACTTTGAGGGGGTAGTGGACTTACGTCCGTGTGAGTTCAAGTCTCACCAGCCGCACCATTCCATTTCTTGTTTCTCGTTGTTGTAACTACATATGCGGTCGTGGCGGAACTGGCAGACGCGCTATCTTCAGGCGGTAGTGGAGTAATCCGTGAGAGTTCAAATCTCTCCGACCGCACCAGCTCAAAAATAATCTCATCAGAAATGATGAGATTTTTTTGTGGTTGAAACAGGCTGCCTGAGACAAAGACCAGGACCGGATGGATCGAATCCGCCTGGCAGTGTATCCAGCGCCTTACATTATATAAGGAAATGATCCTGCTTTTTCCATTTCTGGTATGCCTTAAGGGAAAAGATCCTTCCCTGCCTTTTTGTACAGGAGGGGCCGGAGGCCTTCCGTGAACAGGCACCCTCAAATATGGTATAATGTAATACATATTGTGTCCTTAAATGGGAGGTATCCATGGAAAATAAATTAGCCATCATCGATGGCAGCAGCCTTCTGTACCGCGCGTTTTATGCGCTTCCTCCGACGATGACGTCGCCTGACGGCGTGCCGACGAATGCCGTCTATGGTTTTCTTCGCATGCTGCTCTCTCTTTACCGCGAGCTTGATCCGGCTTATGTCGCTGTCACCTTCGATAAAGACCGCCAGACGTTCCGCACGGAAATGTATGACGGGTACAAAGCGACAAGAAAGCCGGCTCCGGCCGAGCTCGTTCCGCAGTTCGATCTCATCCTTGAGGTCATGCATGTCATGGGCGTTGCTGTCTACAGCCTTTCCGGCTATGAAGGCGACGATGTCCTGGGCACGCTTTCTGCACGCTATGAAAAGGAACTGCCTGTCGCTATCGTGACAGGGGACCGCGATGCGCTGCAGCTGGCAAGCGACAGGACGACCGTCTACCTTACGCAGAAGGGAATTTCCTCCATGTCTGAAATGACGCCGAAAGCTGTCGAGGAAAAGTACGGCATCACGCCGTCCCAGGTCATCGACATGAAAGCGCTCATGGGCGATACCGCCGACAACATCCCGGGCGTTCCGGGCATCGGCGAAAAGACAGCGCTGAAGCTTCTGACGCAGTACAAGACGCTCGACAATCTCTATGCGCATGTCGATGAAATCAAGGGCGCACAGGGAAAGAAGCTCGCTGCCGGAAAAGACATGGCATACCTTTCCTACAAGCTCGCTGCGATCAAGAGAGATGTTCCGATGGAAACGACGCTTGAAGAAATGGCGCAGCCCGTTCATATCAGCGAAATGAAGGAACTCTTCAGCCGCCTCGGCATCAATCTCCTCTCCCAGTTCGGCGAACTTCCGCGCTTCACGGCTCTGGCCGAAGCGAAGAAGGAAGAAGTCGCAAAGGCAGGGGAGAAGGCAGAAGACTGGAAGGATGGCCTGTCCTTTGAAGGAAAGGAAACCGCCATTTCCTTCGATCTTGAAGGAACGGCTCCTTTCTTTAAAGCAAAAGGCGTAGTCATTGCAGAAAATGGCCATGCCTACCTTGTAAAGGCAGAGCAGTTTGGAAAAGCGGCAGAAGCTTTAAGGAAAGCCAAAGTCGTCATCACGGAAAACAGCAAGCCCATCATGGAAACGGATTTCCCATGGGAAGGGATTCCTTTCTTTGACACGACGATTGCCGCCTACCTCCTCGATCCGACAAGAACGACGTACCCGCTCTCTTACCTGGCAGGCCTTTTCAAGAAGCCGGAAATCTATGCTGACGAAATGAAGGACTTCGCTTCCAAGGGCGCAGCCGTTTCCCTCTTCCTCCTTTCCATTTATGAGGACGCTAGGGACATGCTCAAAAAGAACGGCGTTGAAAAGCTCTATGACGAAGTCGAGCAGCCACTCGTGAAGGTCCTTGCCGCTATGGAAAAGGCAGGTATTGCTACGGACACGAAGCGCTGGGAAGAAGTCCATGCTGACATGAAGTCCAGGGAAGAAGCGCTGATTTCCAAGATTTACGAACAAGCAGGGGAAGAATTCAATATCAATTCGCCCAAGCAGCTCGGCCATATCCTTTTTGAAAAGATGGGCCTTCCTGCAGGAAAGAAGACGAAGACAGGATACTCGACGGCCGCTGACGTGCTGGAAGAACTGGCTGAGCAGTACCCGTTCGTGAAGAATATCCTTGAATACAGATCGCTTTCCAAGCTGATTTCCACATACCTCGAAGCACTGCCGCTTTTGATCCGTAAGGAAACAGGACGAATCCATACGACGTTCAACCAGACGGTCACGGCAACAGGACGCCTTTCAAGCTCCGATCCGAACCTGCAGAATATTCCGGTCAGGACGGAAGAAGGAAAGAAGATCAGATCGCTCTTCGTTCCGGGAGAGGGTTACGATTCCTTCATTTCCTCCGATTACTCGCAGGTCGAGCTCCGCGTGCTCGCGCATATGTCGGAAGATGAAGGGCTCATCCGTGCTTTCCTCAATAAGGAAGACATCCACAGAAGAACAGCCGCTGAAGTCATGGGCATCCCGTTCGAGGACGTCACGCCTGAGCAGCGTTCGCATGCGAAAGCCGTCAACTTCGGCATCATCTATGGCATCAGCGATTTCGGCCTTGCGCGCCAGCTCGGCATCACAAGGACGGCTGCTGCCGACTATATCAAGGCATATTTTGAAAGATACCCGAGCATCCATGCGTTCATGAACAGGATGATCGAGGATGCAAGAAAGACCGGCCGCGCCGTGACGCTCTACGGGCGTTACAGGGAGCTCGCCGATATCAACAGCAAGAACTTCCAGCGCCGCTCCTTTGCGGAAAGAACGGCGATGAACACGCCGATCCAGGGGACGGCCGCCGACATCATGAAGATGGCGATGATTGCCGTCTATGACAAGATGAAGGCAGGAAATTTCAAGAGCCGCGTGCTGCTACAGGTCCACGATGAACTGGTGGCAGAAGTCACGGCCGATGAAAAGGAAGCAGTCGCAAAGCTTCTGAAGGAAACGATGGAATCTGTCGTAAGCCTCAGAGTGCCGCTTGTGGCTGATGTGAATGAAGGGAAAAACTGGGCGGAGACGAAGTAGCCCGATAGAAGGCAGGAGAAAAGATTGTACAGGATAGGGCTTACGGGAGGGGTTGGAAGCGGAAAAAGCACCGTTTCCAATTACATGCATACACTGGGGATCCCGGTGATCGACGGGGACAAGCTGGCCCGCGAAGCGGTCACGCCGGGAAGCCAGGCCATGGCGAGGATGGAGCAGGTCTTCGGGAAGGAAATCTTCAATGAGGACGGCACTCTTGACCGCCTGAAAACGGCCGAGATTATTTTTACAAATGAAGAGAAAAGGCAGCAGCTGAACGACATCATTCATCCTTATATCTGGTACCGCACGCAGGAGGAGCTTTACCGCGCGCAGGATGAAGGCCATTCCGTTGTCGTCCTCGATATGCCGCTCCTTCTTGAAATCAGCTGGCAGCTTCGTGTCGAGGCCGTATGGATCGTCGAGGTGCCGCTTGAAGTCCAGATCAACCGCGTCATACACCGTGATCATTTCACGAGGGAACAGGTACTGGAAAGAATAGGCAAGCAGATGCCGACATTAAACAAGCTGAACTATGCCGATGTCGTCATTGACAACAGCCATTCCGTCGAAGAAACGGAAAGGCAGGTCAGGGAAGCGCTGAAGCATGTTCCGGGATTTGTATTTCCGGAGGGAATGGAAGTATGAGAATTGCTCTGAAACGCAGGAAAAGGGAAGTCAGACGCCACCAGGGAAACACCGGGGCTTTGGTGTTTGTCCTTTTGCTTGCGCTTTTGAGCATGCTTGTGCTTTGGCTGATTCATAATTCCGCATTCCTCCGACCGAGCGTAGAAGTGTCGATCTTAATCGAGAAAAGCGCGGAAGAGCAGCATGTATCACCTTCTCTCCTGCAGGCTGTCATCCTGACGGAGAGCAAGTTCGATGCCAAGGCTGTTTCCCATGTGGGAGCGGTCGGAATGATGCAGCTCATGCCGGAAACGGCGGAGTGGATTTCCGAAGAAAGCGGCCTTCCTGCAGACGACCTCAACCAGCCGGATGAGAACATCCCGCTTGGCGCATGGTACCTGAATTTCCTTTTGAAGAAGTACCACAATAATGAAGTCCTGGCTCTTGCCGCCTACAATGCAGGACGCGGCAATGTCGACGAGTGGGTGGAGAAGTACAACTGGGGCGAAGGCTTCTCCAAAGTCGATGAGATCCCCTTCCCTGAGACGCGCGAATTCGTGAAGACGGTCGTCAGCGCAAGGGACAGGCTCGAAGCGGAGAGGAAGGAAAAGGAGAAAGAGAAAAATGGCAGTTGATGATGAAAAGTTAAAAGCGGAAAGAGAAGCGCGCAGGAAGCTTTTCATGGACTGGGACATAGAAAAGGAGCTGCCTGCCGATATCAGCGGATACAAGCTTCACCGGATCGACAAGCAGGACGGGCGCATCTACTATGCCTTCGGCTGGACGAATGAGGAAAACGGCTGGGAAGTCCGCGCACTCTTTGATGAGGAAACGATGGATTACATGGTAAAGATGTACCTGCGCCTTGTGACGCTGACGGAAATCGAGCTCATCACGGGCGACTTTGATGAGTTCAAGAGAAATCTCGTCCTCCTGACGCCAAAAGCCATCGATCACGAGCTGATCCACCGCGAGAATGTATCTGTCCTTGTCAGGGGCAAGGGCTTCATGGTCTGGGACAGCGAGCCTTTCCTTCCTGAAACGATCGGCCATTACCAGAGGATGATCAAGCCGTCCATGCCGGTCCTCGGCCTCAACGGGTCCTACATCATAGGGGCGTATGAGTGCCGCGAGAAAGATACGGGCATCCTTTTCTTCTATAATATGTACAGAGACGAGTACTACGGCGAGCTTCGCGCCGGCGGAATCCCGGGCATCATCCATCAGTATGACGCCAAGACGATTCCCGAACTGGAAGAAGCGATCAATAAAAATCTCAAAAAGGATCTTCATGCCCTGTATGAAAATCCGGTCATTGATGATTAAGCACGAAGAAACCGGGGGAAAGTTTGCTCCCCTTTACAAGATGTGATATAATAAATCAGTAAATCATGTTCGGTTTATTTGTTTTATTTTATCGTTTATAGAATTTCCTGTGGAGTGAGCCTCGGCTCACTTTTTCTTATATTTAACATTCATAGGAGGGTATATGGCGCACAAGGAAGTCGAGGATGCTGTAGAAAAATTACTGGAACCAATTCTTGAAGCGGACGGCATTGAAGTTGTCGACGTGGAATACGTCAGGGAAAGAAACTGGATTCTTCGTATTTTCATTGATAAGGAAGGCGGCGTCGATCTGAATGACTGCCAGGTCATCAGTGAAAAGGCAGGAGCCATACTCGACGAGAAGGATCTGATTCCGGACAATTACATGCTGGAAGTTTCCTCGCCGGGTCTTGACCGCGTACTGAAGAAGGACAAGGATTTCATCCGCTATACCGGCGAAGAAGTCGATGTCAAATTGTTTGCTCCCCTTGAAGGTCATAAAGGCGTAAAAGCTTTCACAGCCCTTTTGGACGGGCTTTCCGAAGACGGAAGCCTGAAGCTCACGCTGGAAGGCGGCGAAAGCATTGTCCTTGGCAGGGACAAGATCTCGCAGGTCAGACTGCATTTTTCATTTTAATCTCGGAGGAATAATTCATCGTGAATGGCAATTTATTAGAAGCAATACAGAGTTTGGTCAAAGTAAAGAAAGTCGACGCCGATGTCGTATTCGACGCGCTTGAAATGGTGCTGCTCACCGCTTACAAGAAGGAAACGGGAAGCAACGCAAAGACATCCATCAAGCTGAACCGAGAAACCGGCGATTATCAGATTTTTGAAGAAAAGACCGTTGTTGAATCCATCGATCCGGAATCTGAAAATGCAATTAATGAGATCACAGTAGAAGATGCCAAGAAGATCGACAGAAGCTACGAAGCAGGCGATCTTTTGAGCATTGATGTGACCCCGAAGAATTTTGGACGCATCGCTGCCCAGACAGCTAAGCAGGTCATGATCCAGAAGCTGCGCGAAGCAGAAAGAGGATCCCTCTATGAAGAATTCTCCGGCCGCGCAGGCGATGTCATCACCGGCACCGTCAAGTGGAGCGAATCCAGGGCGATTTTCGTGGATCTGGGCCGCTGCGAAGGCATCCTTCCATATGCAGAACAGATCGAAGGCGAAGAATTCAAAGCCAATGACAAGATCAAGTGCTACGTTCTTGAAGTCAAGAAAACCACCAAGGGACCGGAAATCATCCTTTCCAGAACCCATCCGGGACTTTTGAAGAGACTTTTCGAACTTGAGGTTCCTGAAATCTACAGCGGCACCGTTGAAATCAAGAACGTGGTCCGTGAAGCAGGCTCCCGTTCCAAGATCGCTGTTTATGCCATGGACCCAACCGTCGATCCGGTCGGTGCCTGCGTAGGACCGAAGGGCCAGAGAGTCCAGAACATCGTCAATGAACTGCATGGCGAAAAGATCGATATCGTCCGCTGGGACGAAGATCCGGCCATTTTCATTGCCAATGCGCTCTCCCCGTCCAAAGTCATTTCCGTTTCCGTATGGGATGAAGAAAATTCTTCCTACGTCGTCGTTCCTGACTACCAGCTGTCACTGGCTATCGGCAAGGCAGGCCAGAATGCAAGACTGGCTGCCAAGCTGACGAACTGGAAGATCGATATCAAGAGCGAAACCCAGGCCAGAGAAGAAGGCTTCGGCCAGGCCGCTGAAGAGGACGATGGAGATATCCTGGGAGACATCGAAGAAAGCGGACAGGAGGAAGAAACTAAAGAATGAAGCAGAAGAAGATCACGATGCGCATGTGCGTCGGCTGCAAAGAGCTGAAGCCAAAGAAGGAACTCCTCCGCGTCGTAGCGCTTCCGACAGGAATCGTTGAACTGGACAGGACCGGGAAGAAATCCGGCCGCGGCGTCTATGTCTGCGACAACATCGAATGTTTCGAAAAGGCATATGAATCCCACGGGCTGGAAAAATCCTTGAAGCGCCCTGTGTCCAAGGAAGTCTATGACTCCCTTAAAAAACAGATTGAAAATGGATGATCCAGTATACAGGATGCTGGGCCTCTGCATGAAAGCGGGGCGCCTGCTTTCCGGCAGCGAACAGGTCTCTGAAGGCCTTCGGAAAGGCACGGGCAAACTGCTGATCATCGCGGAAGACAGCTCCCCGAGAACAAAAGAGGAATACACGAATGCAGCGGAGAAATGGAAAATCCCTTACCGTGTATTCGGCGAAAAAGATAAATTAGGGCAGGCCCTTGGCAAGGGGGTACGGACAGCAGCCCTTATAGTAGATAAAGGATTCGGCAAGGCGATCGCTGAAAAGATCGACAACCGGAAATAAGAACGGACGGGAGGCTGCTTATGCAGAAAAAGAAGTACAGAGTATATGAATTAGTAAAAGAGTTTAAAAAGTCGGATAAAGAGGTCATGGACGCTTTGAAGAAGAACCATATTGAGGTGACTAGCCGCCTGTCCGGAGTAGATGAAGGGGCGAAAACCGTTTTGGCAAAAGAATTTGAAGCATCCAAGAAACCAGCAAAACGTCCGCAGATGCGTACCGTAAGGTTCGATCAGCAGGGCAGACCGACTGACAGGAAGTCCGGAGAAGCAGGCAGCAAAGCCGCTTACTCGAGCGTGGAACCAGAAGCACAGAAAGCTCCTGCAGCGCCGAAGCCGGCAGAAGTGAAAGAAGAGGCTCCGAAAGCGGAAGCCGCTCATCAGGAAAGAAAAGAAACCCGCGGAAGAGAGGAAAATACCACGCGCCCCGTAAGAGATAACAGAAACGACCGTCCGCATAATGACAGGAACGACCGCAGAAATGACCGTTCCTCCGGAGATAGAAACGACCGCCCCTCCGGCGACAGAAATAACCGTTCCTACGGTGACAGAAACAGCCGCCCGTCCGGCGACAGAAATGGAAACCGTTCCTATGGCGACAGAAACGGCCGCCCGTCCGGTGACAGAAATGGAAACCGTCCATCCGGCGACAGGAATGGAAACCGTCCGTATGGCGACAGGAATGGAAACCGTCCGTCCGGCGACAGGAACGGAAACCGCCCGTATGGCGACAGAAACGGCCGTCCGGCTGGCGATAGAAATGGCAGACCCGCTGGCGACAGGAACGGCAGACCGTTCGGCGGAAACGATCATTCCAGAAATGATCATTCCCACAGCCAGCATCCGGCAGCCGTTGCTGCTCCGGTAGAAGAAATCGCTCCGGAAACTCCGGCAGTCAGACGTGAAAAACCGGCCAAGAAGAAAACAAAGAAGGACTGGGAAAAGGCAAGAAGAGAAAAGGAAGGCGGCTCTTTGATGGCCCGCTCCCTGAACCAGGGCAAGAAGAAGAAACACAACCAGGAAAAGAAACAGGATACCTATCCGACAGAAGTAACTGTCCCGGCTGCTGTTACCGTCAAGGAACTGGCTGAACTCTTCGGCTGCGAAGTCAGCGAGATCATCAAACACTTGATGGCTCTTGGCGTCATGGCTACCATCAATCAGAACCTCGATCCGGATACCGTCGAAATCCTTGCTGAAGAATTCGGTGTAACCCTTCTGAAACCTGAAAAGGAAGAAGATCCGACGGAATACATTCCGGAACCGGATGATCCCCGTTTCCTCGTACCGCGTCCTCCGATCGTTACGATCATGGGCCATGTCGACCACGGCAAGACGACACTGCTTGACGCCCTGCGCCAGACAAATGTCGCTCTCCACGAAGCCGGCGGCATCACCCAGAGAATCGGTGCTTACCAGATCCGCTACAAGGGTCACAAGATCACATTCCTGGATACCCCGGGCCATGAAGCATTCACCGCTATGCGTTCCAGAGGCGCTCAGCTGACGGATATTGCCGTCCTGATCGTTGCTGCCGATGACGGTGTCATGCCGCAGACCATCGAAGCTATCCACCATGCAAAGAACGCAGGCGTTCCAATCATGGTTGCCATCAATAAGATTGATAAGCCGGGCGCAAACCCTGACCGCATCAAGGAAGAACTTTCCAAGGAAGGGCTCCTCGCGGAAGACTGGGGCGGCGATGTCATCATGACCCCGATTTCTGCCAAGAAGAAGATCGGCCTTGATGACCTCCTGGAAAACATCCTGCTCGTAGCAGAAATGAAGGAACTCAAAGCCAATCCGAAGCGCGAAGCTTACGGCGTCGTCGTCGAAGCACAGCTGGATAAGGGCAGAGGTCCTGTCATGAGCGTGCTCGTACAGAACGGCACACTCCATGTCGGAGACGGCATCCTGGCCGGCAAAAGCTGGGGCCGCGTCCGCGCCATGAACAATGAAAACGGCCGCAAGATGAAGAGCGCCGAACCGGCTGCACCGGTTGAAATCCTCGGTATGGACAGCGTTCCGGAAGCAGGCGACCATTTCTATGTCATGGATGAAAGAAAGGCAAGAAACATCGCTGAAATCCGCGCATCCCGTGCGAAGGAAGAAGAACAGAGAAGCGTACAGAAGGTAACGCTCGACAACATCTTCGAAAAGATCAAGGAAGGTGAAATGAAGGAACTTGACCTCATCGTCAAGGCAGACGTACAGGGCTCCGTTGAAGCGCTCGTTCAGTCCCTCATGGGCATCAAGAGTGATGAAGTCCGCGTTTCCATCGTCCACTCCGCTGTCGGCGCCATCAACGAATCCGATGTCATGCTGGCATCTGCCTCCAATGCGCTGATCATCGGCTTCAACGTCCGTCCGGATGCCAATGCAAGAGCACTGGCTGAAAAAGACGGCGTCGATATGCGTCTCTACCGTGTCATCTATGACTGCATTGATGATATCAAGGCAGCTATGGCCGGCATGCTCGCTCCGACCATCCGCGAAGTCGTTCTCGGCCACGCAGAAGTCCGTCAGGTCATCCATACACCGAAACTCATCGTTGCCGGCTGCTATGTACAGGACGGCAAGATCACAAGCAGCTGCCGTCTCCGCCTGATCCGCGACGGCATCGTCATCCACGAAGGCAAGATCGCATCCCTGCGCCGCTTCAAGGATGATGTGAAGGAAGTCGCACAAGGCTTCGAATGCGGTATTTCGCTGGAAAGCTACCGCGACGTCAAGGAAGGCGACCAGCTTGAATCCTTCGAGCTGAAAGAAGAAGCTGCCACCTTGGAATAATCAGGGCAGGCGTTCTTAATTAAAAAGTAAGAGGCCCGCATCCCTATTTCGATGACGGGCCTCTTTATTTCTTAGTATCCGCAAAGAGCGGAAGATCCTGCCGCATGCGGCAAGAGAGGAATCCATATGTCAGAATTACGCGTTAGAAAAATACAGGAATTCATCAAGCAGGAAGTCAGCCAGATGCTCCTCTATGACCTGAAAGATCCGCACATCGGCTTTGTCACCGTGACAGGCGTCCATGTGACCGGAGATTTGCGCGAAGCAACGATTTACGTCAGCCTTTTCGGGAAATCCTGGGAAAAGGCAAAATCGCTCGAAGCGCTCAACAAGGCAAAAGGCTTCATCCGCAAGGAACTCGGCCAGCGCCTCAAGATTTACTACACACCGGAAATTACCTTCGAAGAAGACAAGTCCCTTGATTACGGCATGCACATTGAAGGTCTCCTGAAAAAGGTGCATGACGAAGAAAAGGATAAAGCTCCGAAGGAAGATACTGAAAAGGAGGACTGAAAAATGAGTCTTGGCAAAGATCATGCTGTCGAAATCGACAAGCAGCAGACTATGGATTTCCTGAAATCCCATAACCGTTTCCTTCTCGTAGGACATGAGCATCCGGACGGAGACGACGTAGGCTCCATCTGCGCGCTGCACAATGTCCTTCTCTCCATGGGCAAGGAAGCCGACATGGTTCTTCCTGATCCCGTGCCGAGAGTGTACACCCTCGTTGAAACATCTGCACAGGTCATGACATCCATTCCGGAAGGAAAGGATTATGATGCCATCGTTTTCACGGACCTTTCCAACCTGGAAAGAGGCGGAAATTTTGATTTCCCGGACGTGGACAGCCTCTGCATCGACCATCACAGAAGCAATGAAAGATACACCGATTACCTTTACCTGCGCTACCACTATGCAGCAACGGCAGAAATGCTTGCTGAAATGTTCTTCGACGAAGGCATCCAGATGGACAAGGACACATGCAATGCCCTTTACATGGCCATCGGCACCGACAGCGGATTCTTTAAGTTCAGCTGCACATCCCCGCATACGCTCCTCATGGCAAGCAAGCTGGTAGAAATGGGCGCTGATCCCTCCTACATTTCCAACCGTCTGGAAGAAAAAACAGAGGAAGCCATGAAGTGCTACAAGATCGTGGCAGGCACCGTCCATTCCTATGCGAACGGCAAGATCGTCATCGCATACATGGACAAGGAAGCCATGGATCTTGACGGTGAAAATTCCGATTACTACGCAACGATTCCGCGCTGCATCAAGGGATGCGAAATCGCTGCCCTCTTCAAGTACAGGGGAGAAAAGGAAACTCGTATTTCCCTGCGCGCCAAGGAATATGCCAATGTCGGAAAGCTGGCTGAGGAATTCGGCGGCGGCGGACACTGGAAAGCATCCGGCTGCACCATCCATGAAACATTTGCAGACGCAGAGCCCGTTTTCGTCAAAGCTGCGGAGAAGTATCTCTGATGGACGGCGTCCTTAATGTCATCAAGCCGAAGGACTGGACCTCCTTCGATGTCATTGCAAAGCTCCAGAGGATCTACCACCAAAAGAAAATAGGGCACGGAGGGACGCTCGATCCCATGGCATCCGGCGTTCTTCCCGTGTTCCTGGGACGTGCGACGCGCCTCATCGAGTATGCGCCCATCCATACGAAGAGATATGAAGCAGAATTCATCATGGGCATCAGGACGGATACCGAGGACATGACGGGAGAAATCCTCGAAAGAGGAGAAGTCCCGTCTGACACGTCCATCTGGGAAGGTGCTGTCAGTGCTTTCCGCGGCGACATCATGCAGGTGCCTTCCATTTATTCAGCAATCAAGGTGAATGGGGAAAGGGCCTACAAGCTTGCCCGCGAAGGAAAGGAAGTCGAGCTCAAAGCGCGCCCCGTCACGATTTATGACCTGACCATCCGGGAAATCGCGCCGCCCGTCATCAAGCTGCATGTGACCTGCTCGTCCGGCACGTACATCCGGGCGCTTGGAAGAGATATCGGTGAAAAGGCAGGATGTCTTCTTACGATGTCCTCCCTTGTCCGTACCGTCGTCGGTCCCTTTTCTATTGAAAACGCAAAGACGATGGAGGAAATCGAGAAGGATCCGGAAGGATCCCTCATGACGAGTCTGAAACCGATCCTTTCCGGCCTTCCCAATATCGAGCTTTCCGAAAAGGAAGCCAGGGATTTCCTTCAGGGGAAACGGCTCAAGACGAAAAAAAAAGACCTTGATATGGCGGCTGCCTTCCATGGGGACACGTTCCTCGGCACCGCATACGTCAAGGCAGGCATCATTCATCCAAAGAAAGTTTTTTCGTGAGGAATTATGAAGATTTTACATGCATTGGAAGAAATTACGGACGGAGAACCCCGCGTCTTCGTCCTTGGATTTTTTGACGGCTGCCACCTGGGCCATCAGGCGGTCTTTAAAGAAGCAGCAAAGCTTGCGGAAGAAAAAAGTGCCGGAATCGGCGTCATTACCTTCTATCCGCATCCCATGAGCGTTCTTGCGCCCGGCATCCGCGTCACTCTTCTCCAGTCAGAAGAGGAAAAGGCAGAGTCCTTCCGGAAGGCAGGCATGGATCTGGCCGTATTTATCCGCCCGACGAAGGAATTCCTCTCTGAAACAGCAGAATCATTCCTGAAAAACCTCGCAGATATTTTAGGCATCAAGGGCATTGTGACGGGAGATAACTTTTCCTTCGGGAAAGGCGCTTCCGGCAATGTTTCTTCTATGAAATCCTATTTTGAAGGAAGCGATGTTGCCGTTGTGACAGCGCCCCTTGTTTCCGAAGGCGGAAAAGTACTGTCGAGCACGACGGTACGCACGCTGATCGAGGCGGGAAAAGTCGAAGAGGCAGCAAAACTTCTTGGAAGGAACTATACGATGTCAGGCGACGTCGTTCACGGCTTCCACAGAGGAAATGATCTCCTGGGCTTTCCGACAGCGAACCTTCGCATGCCCGATGCACGCGTCCTTCCTGCCGACGGCGTCTATGCGACGAAGACAAGGATCGAAGGGAAATGCTATCCGTCCGTCACAAACATCGGGACGAATCCGACCTTTGGCAACAGCGAAAAAACAATCGAAACCTTCATCATTGATTTTGATGAAGAAATCTATGGGAAAAGCTTTACCCTGGAATGGGTGAAATATATCCGCGGCGAAGTGAAGTTTGATTCCGTAGACGCACTGAAAGCACAGATAGAAAGCGATATAGAAACAGCAAAGAAGATCCTTTTTTGATGCTTCCAGCGATAAAGACCTCCCCGAGCGGATCAGGGAGGTTTTTTCATGCGCGGAAGAGATATCATGGATGTCATGCTGCCATTTCCTGCATATCAGACTATGAAAAGGCGGTTTATTAATAGATTGCATGCTATGAATTAAAGAATTAACAAGCTTCTATGTATTTAAATTGTATACTATAAGTTATAAATCATTGTATAATTCATAGACAAGTTACAACTTATAATAAAAATAAATGATTATGGCGATTTTTTATATATTGGAATCTATGATTAAAAGATGAAGGGATTTTTGAAACTGCTGAAAAGAAATATTGGATAGTATTCTATTCAAGAAGTATGATAAGACCATAGTTACAGGTTCGGGGAAGCCGAACGAGTTATACCGGAGGCACAGACCATGAGAGATCAGCAGATCGAAAACGAAGTTGTAGAAGAAGTCAGACCAGAAGAAATTTGCTTCGCATTACTTGAACTCGTAAGCATGGGAAAACATTAATACTTCTCCAAGAGCTGCCGCCGGGCAGCTTTTTTCTTTAGGGCTTTATAGTTTCTAGATGAGACAAATCATAAATATGCTGGTATCCTCTAATCGAATATACCGGCACAAAAGGGATTGTGGCAAAATGATTGCGTATTTGTCACAGCCCTTTTTTGCTGGCTGAAATATAGACATTCTCTATAAGTATATACATGAAGATGAGAGTAAATGGCAGTATTTTGGTACATTTAAACGATAACTGCGGCCTCTTCATGATTGACATCCCTTTATGGTAGATTTAAAATAATAATACTAGCATTATATTTGCCTACGATTCCAATGAGAATCTTTGTTGGTAGCGGCCGCAATTATAATATGGAAAAATGGGATTTTCCTAGTCAATTCTGTAGAGTAAAGGAGAGATTATTATGGCTATTCACTTTTCTGAAGTACTGTCTAAGATGAAAGGCTCCGACCTTGGTCCATTGCTGGCTCTTACCGCTCAGCCGGACATTATTTCCTTTGCCGGCGGTCTCCCGGCTCCGAGAACATTTCCTCTGAAAGAATTGACTGAAGTTGCAGTCAAAGTCAGAGAAGAAGACGGCGCCGGCGCTATGCAGTACGGCCCGTCCCTCGGTTTCATGGGACTTCGCCAGGCTATTGCCGACCGCATGAACCGTATGTATTGTCCGATGGGCATGGATAAAGTCGATCCGAAGAACATCATGATCACCACTGGCTCCCAGCAGGGTCTTGACATCACCGGACGCGTATTCATCGACAAGGACGATGTCGTTCTCATTGAAAGCCCGTCCTACCTGGGCGCTATCGGTGCATTCGCTCTCGAACAGCCGAAATTCGTCGAAGTTCCGACCGATGATCAGGGCATGATCCCGGAAGAACTGGACAAGATTCTCGCAACAACCGACAAAGTCAAATTCATCTACGTCATCCCGAACTACCAGAACCCGACCGGTATCTGCTGGTCCCTGGAACGCCGCCAGAAATTTATGGAAGTCGTTACCAAGTATGAAATCCCGGTATTCGAAGATAACCCGTACGGCGACCTGCGCTTTGAAGGCGAAGAAATCGCTCCGCTCGTTTCCATGGATCCGAAGCACCTCGTCATCTATTCCGGCACCTTCTCCAAGACACTGGCTCCTGGCATGAGACTGGCATGGCTCGTATGCAACGATGAAATCCTTGCAAAGATGGACCTCGTCAAAGGCTCCACCGACCTTTCCACACCATGCGTCACCCAGCGTGAAGTTGCTATGTACATGGAAAACTATGATTTCGAAGGCCATATCAAAGAAAACTGCAAGCTGTACGCTCACCGCCGCGACGTTATGTGCGACGCTATCAAGAAGTACTTCCCGTCCGATGTGAAGTCCACCTATCCGCATGGCGGCCTCTTCCTCTGGGTAGAACTTCCGGAAGGCTGCGACGCACGCGACCTCTTCAAGTATGCCATCGAAAGAAAAGTCGCTTACGTACCAGGTGACTCCTTCTTCCCGGCATCCGGCAAGAGAAACTACTTCCGCCTGAACTTCTCCTACAATGACGACGATGTCATCGAAGACGGCGTAAAGAGACTCGCTGATGCACTCAAAGCTTACCTGGCTGACAAGAAATAATTGATGCAGGCACTAAAAAACTCCATCCTCGGATGGAGTTTTTTGTTTAACGGAATATTATTTCTCGATTTCATAAGGCCAGTCAAGAATGCCGCCAAAGTCATTGACGTGCTTGTAGCCCATGGAAACGAGCTCCCTGGATGCCTTGAGGCTTCTGACGCCTGAGCGGCAGTACACGAGAAGGACAGCGTCCTTGTCCGGAAGGGCTTTTTCAGCAGAAGAGGAAACGGTCCCAAGCGGAAGGAGCATGGCGCCCGGCACATGGCCTCCAGCGTACTCAGAGGGTTCCCTCACGTCGACGATGGTGACATTTCCCTTATCCATCATCTCTTTGGCTTCGGATGCGGAAATTTTCTTGTATGCGCCGTCAGCTTCAGCACTGCAGCCGGTCAGCAGAAGAGCGGCTGAAAAAACGGCGAGACTTAAAATCATGTATTTAATCATAGTGCCTCCTGTCAGGAATTTTTGGTAAATGAAAAGAAATCACGGATTTTTTGCCAGAGGGAGCGGACCGGATTGAGGTGCATCGGCTCTGCAGGTTTTCTTGCATGCTGCGCCTGGCGGACGAGGCTCATGTTCCTGTGCGCCGTCCTTGTGACGATCCTGGGCGGGGGAGTGAATTTCTTCTCCGTCTGCACAGGTTCTTTCTTGATCACGGTGACAGGCCTTTCAGGTGCTTTGATCGTGCGGCGTCTTCCCGATGCTAGGCCGCTCTTGAAAGCGGCATAGCCTTCCTTTTCTTCCTTCTTCTGCGCAGAAACCATGCGCGACTTTGGCGTGGGGGCCGGGGAAGGGGAAGCGGCGTCTTCCGATGTGACTGCCATGCCCGTCCTCATATCGAAATGGGCAAAGCCAGGTTTTGCGCTGAAAGGATTGTCCCCGAAATCATGGGCATGGGAAGGCTCCGGCGCTTTCTTTGGTGGAAGCGGCGCTTCTTTCCTGCCCGCATTCCTTTCAAGCTGGCGGACGACCCTTTCCCGTACTCTTGGGTCGAATGTGGATTCTTCCTCGCTCCAGAAACCGGACTGCTGGATTTTTCTCTTGTCCAGGTCATAGGAGACGCGCGCGCCGCAGCGGGTGCAGCGCACGGATCCTTTTCTTTTCTTTACATCAATATCAAATAATGTCAGCTTCTGCCCGCAGGCGTGACAAATAAGTGTGAATGCCATACATGGACCTCCGTTCCTGTTTAAGTATAATCTAGTTGGAACCTTTGGGCAACGGATAATGAAAAGGGCGAATAATTCTTTTCCCGGAAAAAGGCACAGGAATTGACCTTTCCCTGCGTCATGGGGCTGAGTATGGTATAATATTTGGATATGGAGGGCAATGATGTTTACTTATAAAAGAAGAGTCAAATTCTATGAAACAGACGGCATGAGAGTCGTTCATCATGTTAACTATCTTCGTTATTTTGAAGAAGCGAGAGTCGAGTACCTGCGCGCAGGCGGGATTGACCTGAATGATCTCATGAAAGAGGGAATCGTATTCCCGATTCTTGAAATCAGCGCCAAGTACATCAAATCGGCCGAGTATGATGATGTGCTTCTCATCAAGACGTACCTTTGCCGGGTAGACCGGGCGCGCCTTGACTTCGAGTATGAAGTCGTGCGTGAAAAGACAGGCGAGGTCCTGACGACCGGGAAGAGCACCAATACATACACCAATATGAATACAGGAAGGATCGTCAGACTTCCTGCAGAAAGGCTGGAGAAACTGGTTTCACTCTCGGAAGGAGACAGATAATCATGGACAACAGGGCAGTCGGAGTGATGGATTCAGGCGTGGGCGGTCTTACCGTTGCGCGCGTGCTGGCAGAGAAGTATCCGAAGGAAGGCATCGTCTTTCTGGGGGATACGGCAAGAAATCCCTACGGGGAACGTCCCGTAGAGGAAATCGTGCGTTTTTCGGAAGCAATCAAGGATTTCCTTCTGAAGAAGGACGTGAAGATGATTCTGGTGGCGTGCAATACCATTTCCTTCAACGTGCCGCCATCCTTCCTTGAAGGGGATGTTCCTGTCATCAAGATGAGCATGAACGTCGCGCTGCCCGAAGACGCGAAAAAAATCGCTGTCTTTGCAACGCCGGCTACGATTTCGGCTCATTCGCACAAAAAGTATCTGGCAAAGGCGCATCCGGAAGTGGAAACCGTCGAGATCCCTTGCGAGGGACTGGCGGCTGCCATTGAGAGGAATGAGGATAAAAATTCCATCCGGGCTCTTTTGCAATCCATACTGAAGGAGTATGATACACAAGGGGCGGACACGGCGCTTTTGGCTTGCACGCACTTCCCGCTTGTGGAAGACGTGTTCAAGGAAGTGCTCCCCGGCGTCCGTTTCCTCGATCCGGCGCTTCCGACCGTCGAAGACGGCATGAAGATACTCCGTGAAAAGGGAGCTCTCGCGGATAAAAAAGGGGAAAAGCATTTTTATTTTACGGCGGGAGAAGACCGCGCAGCCGGACTGGTCAATAAGATCTTCGGTATGGAGACAGTGGAAAAAGCAAATCTATTAGGAGTGTGATCAGAGAAATGTTGTTATTAGTTGTAAAGATTCTGGCAGTCATCGTACTGCTCATCTGCCTGGGCTTCATTGCATACTGGGCAGCGGCAGTCATCAAGGGCGACTGTGTGCTGAAAGTGGAAAAGACGAAGAAGACGCCTTTCAAAGTAGTGGACATGGGACCGAGAAGCGTCACCCTTGCCTGCACGATTCCGATCAAGAACGTCGGCCGCCAGCTCGGCACCATCATGGATGCCTTCGTCCGCACGTACCTTCCTTTCGAACAGTATGACGAAGCAAGAATCACTGCCCATCTGACAGACAACGATGTACCGAGAGATGACGATTACTGGCAGGCTTACATCGTCGATCCGGGTAAATCCAAGAAGTTCCTGATCACGCTTGAAATCAAGGGCAAGGGAGACAACATTCTCCGCGACCTTGAAACGTTCCCGGAAATAGCCATGGACATTATTTACCAGGTCGTTGCCAGAAGCGATTATTACTATGCAAAGACACGCATCATTCTCACGAAGGAAGAACTGAGAAATGCACTGTATGAATACACATCAGCGGAGGTGAAATAAGATGGCAGAACTCGAACTCATCCCTGTTCATACCCGCATCCTGACACACCATGATGATATCGTGGATGCCATTAAGGAATACGCAGGCGCTGACATCACAGACCATGATATCGTCTGCACCGCTGAATCTGTCGTAGCAATCACGCAGAACCGCTATGTACGCCCTGAAGAACTGAATGTCTGCTGGCAGGCCCGCCTTATGAACCGCTTTGTTCCGGCAGCCGGCTCCATGGCAAGCATTTACGGCATGCAGGCCGCTATGGATGAAGAAGGGAAATGGAACATGCTCTTCTCCTTCATTCTCGGCGCTGTCGCCAAAGTATTCGGGAAACGCGGCGTATTCTATGCCCGCTGCCGTCAGGCATCCCTGATCGATGATGTCACAGGCACCATGCCTCCTTTCGACAAATGCCTCGTATACGGCCCGGCCGATACGGACAATGTCTGCGAAAGGATCAAGCAGGAAACAGGCGCATACGGCGCTGTCATTGCAGACGTCAATGACCTCAAGAGAGCAGCCGTCCTTGGCAAGAGCAAGGGCCTCGATCCGAACCAGATCGCACAGATCCTGATCGACAACCCGTTTGGCAATGACAACCAGAAGACACCGATCGTCATCATCAAGAACTTCACGGATGTCATGCATCAGAGCTAAGAAGTAAAAGGAAATTAAAAAAGCTGGCAGAACGCCAGCTTTTTTAGTTGCTCTTAATATCCTTTTTTCTTGTCCACTTCATTCATCAGTTTTTCGCCGCGACTGAAGTTGACGAAGTTCGTCTGAAGAAGCGCTGTCAGCTTGTTCCAGAAATCCGGCACCATGGATGCGGTGTGCGGGGTCATGATGACATTCTTCATTTTCCAGAAGGGATGATCGGCAGGGAGCGGTTCCTTGGAGAATACGTCAAGGCATGCGCCTGCAATGGAACCTCTTTCGAGGGCATCGATGAGCGCATTTTCATCGACAATCGATGCACGGGCGATATTGATGAAGAGAGCTGTCTTCTTCATGGCAGCAAACTGATCAGCGCCGAAGAAGTTTTCCGTGTCCGGTGTGGATGGGAGAGCGGCAATGACGATATCCGCTTTCGGAAGTACATCCATGAGTTCTTCCTGCGTGTAGACGTGATCGGCAAAGAGTTCGGTGGAAAGGTGCTTCTTGACGGCAAGGATCTTCGTTTCGAAGACCTTGGCCCTCTGTGCAATGGCGCGGCCAATGCTGCCAAAGCCGACAATCAGGATGGTTTTTCCAAAGAGGGATTCGCCGCGCGGACGGATCCATTCACCCGCTTCCTGGTTCCTGACAGCTTCAGGAATGCGGCGCATCCAGGAAAGGAGAAGCGCCATCGTATGCTCGGAAACAGAACGGTCATGGACGCCGTGAGAATTGGTGAGGATGATCGGGCGTTCCATCATTTCCTTGGTGAGAAGACGTTCGACACCGTCAGAAAGGGAGTGTACCCAGCGGACTCTGGGAGCTGCTGCAAGGAGCGGTGCAATGTCCTGGAAGCCCCAAAGAGCGATGGCATCTGCATCGGAAACGTGCGGCAGAGCCTCTTTCGGGGATTTGTACGCTTCAACGACAGAGCCTGGCACTGCATTCTGCAGTTCGGCCAGTTTTTCTTCGGAGAGTTTATTAATGACTACGAGTTTCATGATTGACTCCTTTCTGTTGATTGCGCAAATAGATTCATTTCCTTCATTATACCATCATCGGGGAAAAAGGGCTCGCCTTAAAAATGAAAAGGCAGGAAGGAAAATGACGAAAAGGCATTCCTCATTTTGATGTGGTTTCCAATCTGCTATAATAAAAACAATGAACTATAAAGGAGAAATTATGGCAGAAAGAAAAAACAGCACCAGAACGGGAAGGACAAGGCGGCCGGCCAAAAGGCCCGTCAGGAGAAGACGCTCGAAAAAGAGCGGCCATCCGCTTCTCTTCTGGCTGATATTCATGATTGCGGTCGCGGGCGCCGCTTACATGACAGACCGCATGACAAATGAGCCCGGCGGACAGCCCATCCAGAATGTGACGGCCATTCATCATCTTTTCAATGATAAGGAAGAGCAGGGCGTCGTTCCTTCTGAAGATGCGGGTAGTCCGGAAAGCTTGAAGGAAAGAATCAAGGCAGCCGTCAAGAAGATCACGAAGGATAAGGGAAATGACGATACAGAGACCGAGACGTCGATCACGGGAAGCGTCATGAGCGCAATTACAGGAAAGAAAGCCTCGGAATCAGAGTCGTCTACCAAGAAGGAAAGCGTTTCCAAAGAAACATCTTCGGAGGATACCAGTTCCTCATCTGATTCTTCCTCTAAATCTTCTACATCGTCCAAAACAGTCAAGGCGGAGGCCAAGGCACCTGCGCCAGCGCCTGCAAGGAAGGAACCGTCTCCTTCCACAGTGACGGGACGTCTGGCGGTCGTCATTGATGATGCGGGAAGAGACCTTGCTTCCCAGGAAGTGTATGAATCGATCGGCGTCCCGTTCACGCTGGCTGTCATGCCCAATCAGGTGCATACAAGGGAAGCGGCGGCGTCCTGGGCGGCGCATGGCATGCCCGTCATCCTGCACCAGCCGATGGAATCCGTTTCGGGCTCAGGCATGGAAGCCAAGACGATCCTGACGTCGATGAGCGATTCCGAAATAAGAAGAATGCTTTCAGACTCCCTCTCGCAGGTACCGGAAGCTGTCGGCATCAATAACCATCAGGGCTCGAAGGCAACGACGGACAAGCGCGTCATGGATGATGTCATGAATGAACTCCATCACAGGGGCCTCTTCTTCCTCGACAGCGCGACGAATTCCTATACGGAAGCCGATGGCGCGGCCGCTGAGTACGGCGTGCCCTATGCAAGAAATGACCTCTTCGTGGACAATTCTTCGGATGTTTCCGCCATCAAGGCCATGATCCGGAAAGCCGCTGAAAGGGCGAAGGAACATGGCACCTACATCATCATCGGCCACTGCCGCCCGCACACGGCAGAAGCATTCCGCCAGATGGTCCCGCAGCTTGAAGCAGAAGGCATCAAGTTCATTTATGTATCATCTCTCATGAATTAGGAGGAAGCATGGTAAGAACCATCATCATATCCGGCGGCACGTCGGGAATCGGCCTTGCTGCGGCCAAAATCCTTTCCAGGGAAGGGGCAAGGACCATCCTCCTTGGAAGAGATACGGAACGCGGCAAAAAGGCAGAAGAATCCGTTCCGGGAAGCCTTTACGTTCCCTGCGACGTGACGAAGACGGATGACTGCGAAAAAGCCGTGAAAGCCGCAAGGACGGTTGGAACGGTTACGGGCCTTGTCCTTTCTGCCGGCGTCTATGAAGAGAAACTTCTGGAGAATACGACCGATGAGGATATAGAAAAACTTTTTGCTGTCAATGTATTCGGCGCCATGAAACTTGCACGCGCATCCATTCCTGCCCTTCAGGAAGGGAAAGGTGCTATCGTAGGCGTTGCATCGGATGCGGCGATTGAAGGAAATGTCCAGTGCAGTCTTTACGGCGCGACAAAGGGAGCGCTTGTTTCCTTCATACGATCGCTTGCACTGGAACTTGCGGTCGAAAATATCCGCGCCAACGTTGTCTGCCCGGGCGATGTCGATACGCCCCTTCTTGTAAAACAGCTTGCCTCCTATGGCGGAAGCCGCGAGGAAATGGCAGAATGGTATCCGCTTTCCCGCATTGCAAAGCCTGAAGAAGTCGGGGAAGTCATCGCCTTCCTCCTTTCGGAAAAAGCATCCTTCATGACGGGGACCGTGTTACCTGTAGACGGCGGGCTGACCGACTGGTAACAGCATAGGAAAAAGCGAAGCACCTTTAGAGTGATATAGAAAAATAATATAAGAGGGACTAGGGAAGGAGATATTTCCTCTTTCTTGCGGTCCCTCTTTTAATGTACACTTTTTCTTCGGTGGATTCGGCCTTGGATAGGGATGGGGAAAGCCATTGGTCAGAAAGGGAGAGAGCCGGTCATGAAGAAGGATTCCGCGTCTTTTGTTTGTCAATCGGTCAGAATATTTGTATAATAAAAATATAAAGTTTCATAAAGTTTCTGAAAAAATAAGTGAAATTCACTTGTCATTCACGACCGGCCGCGCCGGGCAAGGAGGAAATTATGAACGAAGATAAGGATTTGGAAAAGACACCGGTTGTTCGTCCGGAAAATGCTCCTGTAGTCAAGAAGGAAGCAGAAGTTCCTATGGAAAAACCGCAGGCAGGAGTGCCAATGGAAAAGGAAGCCGCAGGTGTCCCGATGGAAACCGCTGCCGAAGTCAAAGAAGCTTCGGCTGAAGAAGTCAAAGAAGCTCCGGCAGAAGCTCCGAAGGAAGAACCGGCCGCAGAAGAAGCACCGAAAGCAGAAGAAGCTGCTCCTGAAGCAGAAGAACCCGCTGAAGAAGTTCATGTCGATTCCCCGGAAGCCGATGTCGAAATCAATATCATCGACGACCGCGATGAAACAGCAGACAGTTTGATCCGCTGGGGCGCAGGCAGAGCCGGCGTCATCGTTGCCGCTCCGCTTCTCGGCACAGTCGCTCTTATTGCCAATGAAGTTTACATGATTTCCAAGATCGGCAAAGTATATGGCGTGGAACTCAACCAGACCGCCGTTCTCTCCTTTCTGGGATCGATGGGCGCTACCGTTGTGGGAAGCACGCTTGCCACACTGATTCCGATTGCTGCCATGCAGATTCCGATCGGCGTTTCCGTCACCTACGGCGTAGGCAAGGCAGCGCAGAGATGGATCAAGGACGGCATGCCGGATGATACACGTCCGTACAAGGAAGTCTTTGAAGAAGAAAAGGCAAACGGCGAAAAGGACGAAAAGGAACTCGAAGCCAATCCGAAGAAGGATGAACCGCTCGGCGATGAAAAGAAAGATTTCACCAAGGAACTGAAGAAGAGCTGGAACGACATCTATCCGGAAAGAGCTCACAATACCATCAATCAGCTGGCTGACCAGCTGCAGGACAAGGCAAACATTTTCGGAGACAAGCTCGTCAATGCGCTGAAGAAGGCAGGAGTCACGGACGAACAGATCGAAAACGCCAAGTACACCATCCTCGGTGCTTCCGAAGTCGCTCAGGAAACAGCACAGAAGACGGCAAAGGATTTGCAGGCCATCGCCCGCATCAAGAGCCGTGAATTCAGGAAGGATGCCGCTGAACGTGCCAATGATATGAGAGGCATGGCCAGAGACCAGATGGACGTCCTCCAGAAGAAGACCGATGAAATGAAGTACAGGACAGAAGTCCAGTCCGAACAGATGAAGCTGAGATCTGAAAAGCTGAAAGCCCAGGCACGCGTCCAGATGCAGGAAGCAAAGATCCAGGCTGGAAAGCTGAAGATCCAGGCGCATGACCAGGCACAGGCTGCCCAGGAACGCGCACAGGAAATCACCGATACCACAAAGACAAAGGTACAGGAAGTTTCCGATACCGTGAAGACAAAGACAGCAGAATACAAGGAAGCTGCCCAGCAGGCTGCTGCTCAGACGAAGGAAACATTTCGCCAGACAGCAGAAGACTATAAGGCAAAAATCGAAGAAAGAGCTGCCCAGAAAAGAGCCGAAGCTGAAGCAGCAGGAAAGGAAAATGCTCCCGTTGAAGATGCCGCAAATGCTGAAGGAAAAGCTGAACCAGCTGCTAAACCTTCTGACGAAGCCAAATAAGAAAGAAACAGCCGATCTTTCCGCTCTTCATAAGGAAGAGGAAGGATTTGTCATGAGGAGGCGGATTTCCCCCTGGGCCAGAAGAAGGCACCACGGGAGGAGAACCAACCACCCCTGGGTAAGATAAATAAAAGAGGCTCTTCACGGAAATTTGGGGGATGAATAATTTTTAGGTAAAGAATGGAATCGGATAAGGGTAAAGAAATAATCCATGTTTCGGTACCCATATCCGATTCTTTTTAGTACCTTGATCTTATTATTGAATCCTTCAAGCTTCCCCGTATTGATAGGATACAGGGCATGAGCAGCCAGTCCCTTGATTCGCTTCTGCTTTTGCCGGGCAAACTTTACCAGGGCAGGA